>ERZ772974.204-NODE-204-length-46505-cov-8.427793_pt1 | contig 46505 bp, 77 predicted proteins | sample MGYA00580671_ERZ772974 | MGnify/ENA primary metagenome ERZ772974 (study PRJEB29015, sample SAMEA2738065) | human oral metagenome | biome: human oral; feature: human-associated habitat; material: saliva | place: China | collected 2218 ... | reverse complement strand
TGGAAAATCTAAAAAGAAATTCAGATAACATAATGTATTATGGAGGTTCGCCAGTACCAGTTGGAACAACTGGAAAGTTACCTGATTATGTAAGATATAAGAATATATTAAATTATTATTTTAAAATTAGATTTTCAGGAGGCGTATCATTTTATGTTGTCTTAGATAACTCTACAAATACAAATATAGTCGATTATACGTTATTTAATGGTATTAAATTTCACTTGGATATTAATACTAATATTTTAAAATTAGTAGCTGACCCTCAAAATCAATTTATTTCTATTGATGTATTTAATAAATTGACTTAACTATTTACAGATAAAATTTGACCAATAAAATTATTATCAGCTGTAGAATTTGAGTAACTTGAATGGATAATTGATATTACATTATTTTTGAAACTTAGTCCAAATTCTCTCGTATCTGATGTTATCCCAAGATTAAAAAAAATATCCCTATTTCTTATAATTTCTGTTCTCAGAGTTATAGGCTGAAAATAGTAGAAATTGCCATCGCTCGCATAGTTTATTCCTATTATTTCTATAAATTTAGAATTATCAGGGATACTACCTAGCACTTGTCCTTTTATTGATGCTCTACCATCAAAAATTTTTGAATATTTAAATAGATTTTCCATAGTGGAAAATCTATCAAATTTTAGAAGTGAAACTATAACAATTAATAGTACCAATGGCATTCTAAACCAATCATTTAAATTAATAGCAGCTGGAAAAATTAGAATAATCAGTTTTATGAATATTTATGTAAAAAATGATTATGAAACAGATTATATTTTACCTGATTGGTTTTTAACAAATACTGAAGAAGTTAAAGCTTCTTGTACAAATGGTACTGGAGGTGCTACTGGTGAAGTTGCAGAAATCCATTTTGAACCTTCAACTAAAAAATTGAAATTTTATCCAGCTCTTAGACAAGGATTTTCTGGAAATCTACAGCTATCAGGTCAAGTTATTTCTGTCACTAAGGATTAACAATAGCTTATATAACTGCTAATTAATTGTTTTAGCTGGATAGCTGATAGTAAAGTAATAAGCACCTTGGTTATCATCCGCTTCAGATTTTATTAAATTTCCATTAGAATACAAGAAAAACGTATTAGATTTTGTACTATTTCTATAAGAAGCACTAAAATATAATGTTTCTTTTGGTCTATATTTTTCAGGAATATTAAAAATAGGTGTATTAGCTTTATTAAAAAATGCTGTTCCACTATCAACTATAAGAGTTACCATGCCAGCAATTTTATAGATTTTTATAAAAGTTGCATTTGGGACATACAACCTTTCTTCCTCAAGTTTTGAGAAATTTTCCAATTTCTTCTTATTAGCCCAAATTGACATCTCTTCAAAGTCAGCATTTGGAACACTTGTTCTACCATTTTGGTTTTTTAAACAGTAATAGTATTTTTGGTTAGCTGGGAAATAGTAAACATTTCCTTCAACTGCTTGGTCTACTGGAAATTGACCATTATTTTTTCCTAAAAGTCCATTTAAATTTTGAATTAATTGCCCTTCTTTTGTATTTAAACTTTTATATAAATATTCCCAAGTTATTGGAATTAATTGTTCATCAGGTATTCCTGTAGAAGAGTTCCAACTTCTATTTCCACCAATATTTTTATACCAATGTCCATCATCAGCTAAATATTGTTTATTTTCTTCTAAGTTACTTCTTCCTTTTAAATTTCCTACTGCTATAACTCCTGTTTCAGTGTAAACTTGATTTGCTATATCTCTTGTTAAATAAATAACTCCATCTCTTACATATATTTCAGCTTCTACATCACTAGAAATTGCCATGTATATATCTTGTATAGATTCATATGTTTTTCCTAATCTATTATTTGGAAAAGTATCAGCTGATACAGCAGTTGTATAAGAATAAAGAACTTCTGATACATCATTTTCTATTTTTGCATAAACTCCAAACTCTTCTGTTTGAAATGATTGCTCTACATTTTGATTTGATATTTGTACTGTTAAAACAGCAGTACCATTATCATTTCTTATATTCATAACATTTAAATCTAGCTTTTTATTTTTTAATTCAGTAACTTCTCTTAAGTTTCCTGAATGTTTCTGATCTCCAAATGCTGCTTTAGTAAATATAACTTTTCCTTCTCCTGCTAATGCTCTTGCTAAAAGATTTCTTCCAGCATTTGTTATTATGTGACTATTAAATTCAGCCATTATTAACACCCCTTTTTTCTAAAATATATTTTCCAGTTTTACTTACTAAATTTAAATTATTAAGATAAAAATAGTTTTGCTGTGGATATAAAATTACTCTTGTTCCATATCTCATATGTGTTGCAAAATATAAAGGAGATATAGAATTATTTTTGAAAGTAATTCCTGTTAAATGTTGTGATTTCTTTTTAGTTTTTTCAACTCTATCTATCATAATATTTAAATTACTTTTAGTTGTTCCCATAATTTCTATTTTAAAAGTTCCATTATCTCCATTAAACTCAGGAAATTCTAATATATTAGCTTTTTCATAGAAGATATTTAAGACATCTTGAATAGCTTTATTTGTTCCCTTTATTGAATGGATTTGGAAAGATAATTTACAAGCTTTTCTTTTTTCTTCTATAGACATAGAGAAATCATAAAAATCAACACTTAATTCTTTTGCAACAAGGTCAATCTCTTTTTCTTCCATTGTGTCTATTCTTTCAAGAAACTCTAAATATTCTATATTAGCAACAATATGCTTAGATATAAGTGCATCTATTACAGTTAAAACTATTTTATACTGTTTATCATCTTTTAAAATGTCAGGAGCAAGGTCTCTTATATTTGTAACATCATATATAAAATTCTGCTCTTTCATCTTGATTCTGCTCCTTTATATGAAATTGTTATAGTTCCACATTTTGCCAGGTGGAACTTTTGCCCTGTATAAGTTTGAGGTGATTTTATTTCAACCCTTTTTATTCCTTCCACATTTTTAGAAATATCTATAATATCCTGTAAATTTATGCTTTCTCCCATTTTAAAAGATTTAGTATATTGTTCTAATGAGTTTCTTAATTCTTTTTCTATTTCTGATTTCGATACTAACGAATTATCGTATACCCAGTAATCTAAATCAATATTATAATTGTGAAAAACTGGGTCTTTTATTTCTAGCTGGTCATTTAAAACTTTTATATTTTTGTTTTCAGTTATATAATTCTTTATTTTTTGTTTTTCTTCTTCTGAGAGATGTTCTAACCCATTCACAACATAAATATCAATATAATTAGGTTTAGGACTGTTTATAAATACATCTGTAACAAGGTTTGATGATTTCTTAACCCAGTATTCATATGAACCTTCTGAACCACCTGTTGTAAAAGATTCTGGAATAAGCTCTAATCTTTTTCTATATTCATCATCATTTTCTTCTTCTCTACCACCTGTCACATCAGTTATATTAGTTATTTCTTTTATATACTCATATCTATCAACTATTTCTTTAATATCTCCAGCTAGTATTTTTCCTAGTTCTCCAGCAATTTCAGCTACAGCTATAACATCAACATAAGTCTGCCCTTGTTTTATTTTATATTCTTGTTCTGTATAGAACATATAATTCTTATAGAGAAATCTTGTACCCTTGGCTATAATTACATCTTTTGCTACAACTGATGATATATGACATCTAATTGTAGTTCTTGCTTTATTTGCTTTTAATCTAATACCTCTTTCACCATAGAAATTTCCTTTTAAATCTAGTCTTTCTTCTCTTGAATATTTCAAGAAGTTTTGCTTTGCTACATCATTCATATTAGCTTTTATATTTGCCAACAATGCTGCAACTGTTGAGTATAAATATGCTTCTTTTGTGCATAACTCTAATCTTTCTCCTGTAATTTCTTCATGGAATCTCAAAGCATCAGCTAATATTGATTCAGGATTAGAGTCAATTAAATTAAATTCTTTCATCTATTTCGACCTCGCATTCAATTTCAAGACCATTTTCAGTTGCTTTGCAATAAACATTATTTAATGTAAGTCCTTTAATATATTTATTTACTTGCATTTGCAATTCATTAAATATATTATTTTTTATAACTGTAATTGGTCTATCTATCATTCTATTATCTATCCCTAAATCTCTATGGAGTGGTACTGTCCCTCTTTTGGTGTTTAATAGAACATATAATTCCATTAATTTTGGATGCTTAGGAACAACATTATTTGAAACTATCATATACCCTCCTATTAATATCCTCTTAAATCATCTTCAACTAATCCACGTAGCCATTTTTTTTCATCTTTATTTTTTGAATAAACATTAGTCTTAGATTTTTTCTTTAAAACCTTTTTATTTTTTTTAGTATTCTTTTGATTACTTCTATTATTATTGTTTCTTGTACTCTCTTTATTTTCTGTAGTTAAGTTATTTGTTGTAGGTAATAAAAGTCTATCTAACTTTGGAATATATTCTTTTAAGGTTAAAGAACAATTTACAACTTCTAACTCTCCATTTGAATTTGTACTTTTTATTCCTTGTTTAAAATCTATCAAAATAAAACCATGTTTTGATAAAGGTTTATTTCCTAAAATAAGTGGATAATACTCTCCATTTTCACATATCTTTTCTAATTTTAATAAAGCATCTTTTATATCTGTTAATGTATAAACTAACTTTATATTTAAAGAAATAGATCTTAAATTTCTATGGATAAATTCTGTATAAGGAGCTTCTCCAAGATTATCGTGTTCTTCAATTTTCGATGATATTGTCAAATCTATACTTTCAGGAGTTAGAACATTTCCACGAGTTACTTGAAAAACAATGTCTCCATAACTTCCTAAATTACTTGAGAAATTTAAGTTAGTAAAATTATTTAAGAAATCTTTTGTTAATCTACTTAGTACATTCATTTCTTACTCATCTCCTTATATTCAATAGATTGAACATCTAATTTCCCATTTTTTAATGTAGCTTTTTCAGTTTCAAAACCTTTTTTAGCTGACATTCCACCACTAATTGTTACATTTTGAGTTACTGTCATATTTTTTTCTATTGTAGTATCTCCAGTTATAATAACTTCACTATCTATTTTTGTTAAAGTTCCCTTTAACTCAATATTTCCATCTTCCTTTATTGTCAGGCTTGACCCTTGATAATCAATTTTATATTCATCTTCTTGAGAATTACTTACATTTTCATCAGAAAAATAACTTCCTATTATAAAGCCTCTCTCAGTATCATCTCCCAAAAATATACAAAATACTGGAGTATTAACTTTTGGAATAGAAGTTATTTTATTTCCTAATGTTACTGGAGATAGAATTTGAAGTCCTTCTGTTATTTGATTATTATATTCAGGAAGTTGTACAGTAGCAGTATAATCAGTTGTATTAATGCTTTGAATAATTCCTACTGTTCCTTTTAATGCTGAAATCATTTTTCTTTCTCCTCTTTCATATCTTTTTTAATTTTATACATTTCAATAGATGTTATAAATTTTGGAAAATTATGTTGAAGCCTAGTCACAACATAGTTCCCTGAAAACTCTCCAGCATCAGATAATGAAATAATACAACCACTGAATAATTCCTTACAGCCTATAATTTTTAAACTAGCTTCTATCTCTCTTTTATTTATATTTTCAAGAGTTTTTTTTGCTAATTTTTTTAAATCTCCACTTTTAGCCCTGGATTTTATAGAATAAACTTTTTTATAATTATCTGATTTTTGTCCAGTTTCTAATTCTTGCTTTGTTATAATAACCTTTTCTTCTTTTTGTTTTTTAGTATCAAAGTATTTTACTTCTATTGCATCATAGATATCATTTGATTTATCCTTTATTTCAAACTCTTCAACATTATCTAAACTAATACTTAATAATGCTGTATTTTCTGATAATATTTCTTCTTCAAATAATATAAGGATTCCACTAGATATTTTTAGTTTTACTCCTTCTTCTTGTGCAATTTTATTTAAAAAAGAGAAATCTTCTTCTTCTTCTTGTTTTATATTTTTTAATGTTATATTCTCTTTAACTTTATAAAAATACTTTAACTTGTATCTATCAGCAAATTCCTTTCCAAGTGCTTCTAAAGAAATATTAGCCCATATTTTAGACCTTTTTGTATCTCTTGAACTAAGTGGTGCAGATATTCCTTTGAATGTTGCAGTTTTTCTATTAAATTGCCTTATATCTATATTAAAAATTCCTATGTCACTGTGGCTTTCTCCTTCAAATTCACTATTCCAATTTAAAGTTTTTATTCCTATTTTTGTTTCTGTTCCCTTTGGAATAGCCCAGTTTGTCGTTAGAAATCTATTGTTTTCATTGTTAAGTTTTATTATTATTTCATCTAATGTACCTTCCAAGTTGTCCACAATTTCCATATCAACTATATGTTTTAACATTTCTTCAGTTACATCTTTATTGTTTATAAAAAAGGTAGGAGAGGCTCTCCTAACTAAATTTGAACTAGCCATGGAGCAACACCTCTCTTTTTATCTTCTTTTATTTCAGGAATAGAAAGTTCAACTCCAGCTGGAAAGATAACTATTTCAGAAAGCTCAATATTTTCTTCTAATAGTTCTTTCATAAGATTTTCATTACCAAAAAGTTTAAAGGCAATTAAATCCCATGTATCTCCAGCTTCTGTTTTATAAACTTGTTCTTGCATAAGTTTCTCTTTCCTCCTTCATTTTTTCTAGTTGTCTTTTAAGTTCATTCAAACTTTCTTGCAACTTTTCTATAATACTATTTTCAGTATCTTTTGATACTCCAGTAAAATTAAAAGTATTATTTATTTGATAAGTAACATTTGTTTCTTTAGAACTATTATTTGATTGATTACTTTGAGTTGCACTATGTAATCTATTTCTTAAGCTTCCAAATATACTTTCATTTTCATCTTTTGTTAGGACTCTTTCTCCCTTATGAAGTTCAGCAATGTAACCATCAAATGGTACATAATTTAGACCATTAGCATGACTTCCATTTACTTTTGCTACATTTTCTTTTTCTCCAACTAAGTATTTAACTCCTGGAATTTTTCTTGCAAAGTCTAAAACCTTTTCTTTAGCTCCAGCTATAGCTTCAGACATATATTCAAATGGTTTTGCAAAGAATGATTTTATTTGTTCAGCAAGATTTTTAATAGTATTTTTAAAAGATTCAAATATTGATGAAATTTTATTTTTTATTAGATCCCAATTTTCATGAACAACAGTTCCTAATTTTATAAATATTCCTATCGGACCTAATAATAAGAAACCAAAGTTATTGAAAAATTGAACAGCAGTATCCCAAAGTTTTAAGAATAAATTTTTTATTCCAGTTATTACTTCACTAACTAGGTTAACTAAGAAATTTCCAATTGTTGATATAAAATTAAGAACAGTTTCTACAACTTTTTCTGGAATAGATTTTATATATTCCCAAACACTACTTAATTTTTCCTTTATCAAATCCCAATTTTGATATATTAGTTGCCCTAATTTTATGAATATTCCTATCGGACCTAATAATAGAAAGCCAAAGTTATTAAAATAAGTTTTTAGCTTATTCCAAAGCCATTTAAATAGATTAACTACTCCATCAACAACAGCTTTAAAAATACCACTTATAATAGTTCCTATACCTTTTACAGTTTCCCAAACAGCTTTAAAAAATACTTTAATTTTATCCCAATTTTTATAGATTATAAAACCAAGTAAAGCTACACCAGCTATAACTAAACTAATCGGACCACCTAGAGCAGCTATTCCAGCTTTTAATGCTGACATAATTCCACCAGCAGCCTTTACAGTTGTGAATACTTCTTTTACAGCTCCTGCAAATTTTAATACTTTTGATGTTGCAGTAAAAACTGTTACAAAAACTAAGATATTATCTATTCCAATAGTATTTAATACTTTAAAGACATTCCAAAGTACAATTCCTATATTTTTTATAGAATTTAAAGCCATTTTTCCATTTTCAATAAATGATTGCCAAAACTTATTAGCTTCACTTTCATTTAGATTTCCATCAAGAACATTTGAAAGTTCATTTAACCAACTCATAACTGTATCCATTAGTTGAGTTCCACCACTAGAAAATATAGCTTTACCTATTTTTAGTTTTACATCAGATATTGCTGATTGAACTAAAGCCCATTTTCCTGAATCACTATCAAGAATTGTTTGAGCCATTTCTTTTGCTTTTCCTGTTGCATTTTCATTTTCTTTTGCAAACTCAGCTAAAGCATCTGCTCCTTCGTACATAACACCATTGACTTCTTTTGTTGCAGTCAATAATTTATTCATAGCTAAACTACCTTGGTCACCAAACAAGTCTTTTAAGAATGCTTGTTTATCTATTCCACTCATTTTTCCTGTAACTTTTTCAAGTTGTCTAACAAAATCAACAAGTCCAATAAACTCTCCCTTAGAATCCTTTACACTAACTCCTAGGCTTTCTAATTTCTTTTGTACTCCTGCATCGGCTATTTTTGAAAATGCTTGTTTTAAATCTCTACCAGCTTGTCCTGATTTTATAGCTTGGTCTCCCATTAAACCAATTGCAGCTGATGTAGTTGATAAGTCTATATTCAAGTTGCTAGCTGATGAAGATACATATTTGAATGCTTCTCCTAGCATTTGGATATTAGTATTACTTCTTGACATTGTATTGGCTAAAATATCTGAAGCATGTCCAACATCATCTATTCCAATTTTAAAAGCAGTCATGTTATCTGATATCATATCTGATATCATTATAAAATCTTCTCCTGATGCTGTTGCTAAGTCAAAAATAGGTGGTATTGCTGAAATTATTTCTTTTGGTTTAAACCCAGCTAAGGCGAACTTCTCCATACCAGCTGCAGCTTCTTCAGATGTGAATATTGTTGTTTTTCCAACTTCCATAGCTTTATTCTTCAAAGCTTCATATTCTTGTATTGTAGCTCCTGTTAAAGCCTTAACTTTAATCATTTGCTTATCAAATTCTAAATACTCTTTAGCTGATGAAGTTCCTATTCCAATTGCAGCACCAACTGTTGCAACTGCTGCAACTTTCATTCCAGTTTTTACTTTATCTTTTGCACCTTTGAAAAAACCTTGACTCTTAGCAACTATTTTTTGTTGAGCTATTAATTCCTTTTCTTTTCTTATTGTCTGATCTATTTCACTTTGTAAGCTATCAAAAGGTATTTTTAATTTTTTTAGCTCCATTCCATACTTTTGGAATGATTTAGATTGTGATTTTATAGTAGTTTCTAAGGCTTTAGCTTTTTTAGTTAAACTTTCATATTTCTTTTTTTCAGCTTCTGTTAGATTAATATTTCTCTTTTTAATCTCATCTAAAGCTTTTAATTCATTTCTAAGTTTTTTATATTTAGCAACATTAGCTGTTATTTCTTTATTTAGTTCTTTTTGAGACTTTAAAGTCTTTTGAGCCTTTTCCATTTTTTGTCTTTCAGCTCTTAAATTTTTAACTTCATTAGCTAATTTTTTTAAATTTCCAGGTAGTGATTTATCTATAAGCCCTTGTACTTTCATAATCAAATCCATTTTCTTTGCCAAGAATATCACCCCCTTCTTTGTATGGTTTCTTCTACTGTTTTTATCAATTCTTTTATCCTATATATATCACAACCCATTAAGTATGAGTATGAAATATTCATATTTACACCTAATGGATTGTTTAATTCTACTATTAATTCATCTAAGAGTTTTGATTGCTCTCTTTCAAGATCTTCTATTAATCTTCCTGCAAAAAATCTCTAACTTCATCTCTTATTTTTGCAAAATCTTTATAAGAAAGATTTAAAAATGTCTTATATGAATATGTTGATACATATTCTGCAACAAGCATATAATAGAAATCATCTAATTCTTCAACAAGAGTTGCTGATTTTTTTCTTAATTTTCCATAATTTTTCTTTATTTCAATTATTGAATTTCCTGTCAATTTTCCAAAATCAAAAGTAAACTCTCTTCCATCAGAAATCTTAACTTTTCTAACTAATCCTTTTTCTTTTTCTTCTCCATCAATTTCTTCATCAACTTCTGTTACTCCATTTTTTCTATTTAATTCTTCATTGGCTTCTCTTAATTCTTTTTTAAATTTTTCCATTTTTTCCATTTTTTACCTCCTAAGATAAAATACTTTTTACTTTTTCATATAAATCTTTACCATTTACAATAGCTACTTTGTTATAGACATCAATTTCATGTATAACTTTTCCATCTATTTCTTCTTTGTAATAAGTTAGGGATAATTCTACTTCTGTTTCATTTCTTACAGCTTTCCCTAAATCTCCACCACTTGTTTTAATTCTTTTTCCTTTAAAAGAATAAATAGCTTCTATTTCATCATTTTCATGAGTTTTAGAATCTTCAACCAATATTGCTGCTTTAGCTGTTAAATTGATGTTACTTCCATACTCAAACATAATGTCTTCACTTCTGTTTGTGAATTTTAACTGCAATTTCATAGCATTAAATGCTGTTGGAATAGGTTCATCATGTTCTATTACACCTAACCCAGTTATAGTCTCTGTTTTATGTTCTATATCAGGTAAAGTAATAATTGCTATTCCTACCAATTCATTTGTTCCATTTAACCTGATAATTGCATCTTCAATTACTGTTGATCTATTCATTTAATCCTCCTATCTTTGAAATAATAATTTTAAATATTTTGAATCATACTCTAATCTAAATTCTAAACTTTCGCCTGGAATGATTGCACCTAGATAGATATGCCATTTGAATTTTCCTGCTATCATATCTTGTTCAGAATTTTCTTCAGGTTTAAATTCAACTCTTCCACCAAGTAGCTTATTATCATTTTTTAAAGAGTTTAGCCAAACATTTATATTAGTTTCTATACTCTTAGCTTGAGAAGGTGTCATTCCTTTATCAACCTCAATAGTATTATTTAGCATTATGGTATTTCCAATATATTTAAACATTCTCTTAACTGGTATCCAAACATCTTTTGGATCTGTTTCTCCACCAGGTTGGAATACAGATGTTCTATTACCCCAGAATACAGTTCCATTTGGCTGTCTAATTATTGTAGAAATTCCATTTTCATTTAACAGATTAGCTTCAGCTTCATCTAAATTAACTTTTTTAAATGTATTTCCTTCATAATATCCAACACCTTGCATTTTTATATTTTTATTTGAAGGACTTTCACAAGGAACTCCATCAAATTGTGCATCTATAGATTGCATATGTAATGCCATTACTGTTGAGAAGTGGAATACTTCATCTTCTATATATGGACAACCCCAAGTTATTGCTTGGTCAGCATCTATATAATTTTTTTCTTTTTTAAATGCTATAACTTCTCCATATTTTGTAGTATTAGGCATTTCAGGAATTGACATAGATGCCCATTTGTCATTTATAACAGCTGATTTAGCATCTAATGCTACTCTTATTTTTGATGTTGAAAAATCAGGAGCAACTACACAACTAGGTATCATTGAATATTTAGGGAATATTTCCTTTAAACATTCAAGTCCTTTTGCTTCTAATGTTTGTGGATCTATACTTCCAATTACATCAGTTTCTTTTAATTTGCTAACATCTAAGAAATTATATGAAACATCTATTTTTTTAATTGCTGTTTCTGTTTTTGCTAATGTAACAGTTAATTTTCCTTCATCATCAAATGAACAAGTATATTTTTCTTTTTGAACTACTACTGATGTTTCATTGTTTTTAACAACCAAATTTTCATCATTTATAATTCCAGTTTTTGCAAGAGTTGCTTTAAAGTCTTTTACAACAACTCCTTCCTCAGTATGTGCAGTTTTATGTTCACTAGGATTTAAAACATTTATAACAACAATAGGTTTTACATTAAATACATTGAAAGCTAAATATAATGCTTCATTTATAGTAAATCCTTTTATGTTATTTGTACTTCCAAAATATGTTGCTGCATCTTTTGCATTTTGTATAAGAACAGGTTTATTAACACAGCTCATATCTCCCATATTAATAGTACCTGTTCCAACTATTACAGTTGGAGTTTGAGTTTCTACAAATATTTTTAACCCTGAAGGCATTTCCTTATAACTTGTACCATGTTGAAATTTACCCATTTTTCCTCCTATTTATCTTCACTATATTTATCTAAATCTATGAAATTTTCTTTTATTTCTTCATAGTTAGACATGCCATTTTCTATTTTATTTAATTGTTCAGAAGTATAAAAACCTTTATACTTTAAAATAAAACCATCTTTGGTTATTTCTTCACCAATATAAATATAAGTTTTATCCTCTTTTATTTCTGCTTTTATTTCAGTAGTTACTTGATTTTGAGTAACTACTTCTGTATTAGTAGTTTCATTATTTACATTTGTTTCTGTACTATTTGTATTTTCAGCTACTACTGCTTTATCTTTTTCTTTATCTTTTTCGTTTTTTAATCCTGCCATTTTTCCTCCTTTTCTTTTGAAATTCCTTTTTCACTTTCTTCAAGATATGCTGTATGTGGAACACTTGGAATATTTAATTGTAAAAGAATGTCATAAACCCAATAATCTCCACCTGTAATTTCTTCATTTAAGTAAGATTCTATGTTTTCTAAATCTATTGAATAACTAAATCCATCTTTTTTTTGAGTTGCTGATGAATATTTAGTAAAATAAGCTATTAAATATTCAGCTATCCCAGCTATTTCATAAAAGCCTTCTTCATAGTCCTTATTTTCTGTTCCTAATCTAATTAAAAATGTAGCAACTTTAGTAGTAAATCCTCCTTTTGCTTTTTGAATTGACTTAACTGGTCTTATAATAACAAAAGGAAATTTATTTTCTTTATTAGTTGCATTTTTTATTCTGTTTTCGAGATTTTCAGGCTGAATATAACTTCTATAAAAGTTGAATTTTTCTATTTTAGCTTCTTCAAATGCTTTTTTTATTGCACTTTCTAATGCTAAACTATTTTTTTTTAATGGATTTATTCTCTCCATATCGCATCTATCCTTTCTTCTAAAACTTTTGAAAAGATATTTTGAATTTCTTCATAGATCTTCTCATTATCAATTTGTAATCCCATGTTTCTAACAGATAAAGATGTTGCCAATGTTATCTTATGTTTTTCTTTTCCTACTCTAAACATAAGCTTAGGACTTCCTTTTTTCCAAAAAGCCCAGAATAGAGTTTTCCAAGTCATTTCAGGACTTGGTTTTACTATTTTTGTTTTTATATATTGTTTACTTTTTCCAGGATTAGGTTTAGATATTGCAAATTCTGAAATCTTATTTCTTTTTGTACTCCCTAAAAGAACTCCATCTGTAGATGTTATTTGCGATTTTAAAGTATTAGAATCTAAACTTTGCTTCAAAGAATATCTAGATTTTATAAACTTCTTTTCTTCTTTTTTAGCATAATTTAGAGCTTTTCTTAATGCTTCCTTTACAATTTTATTATCCATTCCTGAAAATTCTTTTCCAATTTTTTCTAGTTTTTTTAAACTTTCTTCAGATATTTCAAGTGTGTACATTCTTATCCCTCATACTTTTGAACATATATATGTATCATTCCACGTCTTTTTTCTACATCATAGACATAGTAAGAAACATCATCAATAGTGATATTTTCTCCTACTTCAATAGATATAGAAGATGGTAAGTCTCTAGTTTTAATAGAGACTTTTAAACCATTTCTTACTAAAATACTTGAATCAAGACTTTCTTTAAATTTTCCTGTCATTTTAGGATTATTTTGAACTTTTGTTATTACTGCTTTTAATCTTATCCCTGATAGGTTAATTTTTTCTGCAAAATCTGTAAAAAAAGTTTTTTCAACATCAGCTTTGAAAGTATTATTCATTTTTCTTGCCTTTTTTGTTAACTGAAGTAGGTTCTTTTACTGCTCCAACAACAGCTTCAGTTTCTTCTTTTATTTCTTCAGTCACTTCTTTTGTTGCTTCTATTTCGTTATTAGCGAACATTGCAGCATTTAAATCTATTAATCTTTGTGTTTCCATCTCATCTATTTCAAACTCTTCTCCAGGTTTATACAGAATTTCTCCAACTCTTATATTTTTTATTGCTATCATTTTTTCCATCAACAATCACTCCTTATAAAACAGTTGCTATGAACCAAGATTTTACATCTTCACGTGGCATACATAATGGTCTTGAGAAGTATTGTAACTCTTCATCTTCACTATAATCTGGATACCATTTTCTTATTGCTTCCTTTTTAACAAGAAGTTGAGCAGGTTTTCCTTGTTCTGTTCTTAAAGACATTGCAGCATATCTAAATGCAAAGCTTTTAGCTTTTACTCCTATACAAGTTTTAGCTGGAACAACTTGTTCTTCATTTCCAGTTTCCATGTCTTGATACCAGTCAACAAAAGAAAATATTGTTATTCCTAATGTAGGTAAATATGCTATTTCTTTTCTTCCATCATCATTTTCAGCTTTAGAATCATTTACACGAACATAGTTTGCATGTCTTGTATTTAGATATTCCTTAACCTTTTCATTTTTTAAAAATGCTCCAGCAACATCAGGAGAGAAGATTACTGTATCTATTACAACTCCTGTTTGTTTTTGAATTTCTGTTTGTTTTTTTTCTAGGTAATCAATAGGATTACAATTTGGATTACTGAATAGGTCATTTCCTGTAAGAACTTCTGAATTTATATCTCCATATTTAACCCCTTGTGCTCCTTCTTCCATAGGACAAACACCAGTTCTTAAAGTTTCAATTAACATCCATTGTCTTGTTCTGAATGCTATATTTTTAAATTCTTTCATAGCTTCTGCTAACATTTGTTTTCCAACTGCTTGTGGATCAGCATAAGGAGTTTGACCAAATTGTTGTTCAAATACTGCTTCTGCTTCATTGACTGTTTTTAATTTTATCCAAGCTGGTTTAACTCTTTGTACTGCAAAAGAGTCTTTAACTATAAATACTCCTTGTTGTCTTTTTCCAACTAAAGGTGCTTTCTTTCTTCCAGCTTCTTTATTCTGTATTTCTAACTCTTCCACTTTTTCAGGTTTTTCTTCCCCTACTAATAGGTTATATAGAAAATTTTTAGGTGCTTTTGTTTGCTCTATTATGGCTGTTAATGCAATTAATCCAAATATTTTTGATGACATATATCCTCCCTTTTTTATCCAATCATTATTAAAAGTTTTCTTGCTGCTTTTTTAACTTCAGTTTTATCTTTACCATTAAAATCTACATATTTTTCATTAAAAGAACCTGTTAAATATATAGTGTTTTTCTTATCATTACTATCAGCAGTAAAATCATCTGTTACTACACCATATATTTCAGCAGCAGTAGCCAGTTTTTTAACTTTTCCAGCTGTTGTTAGTTCTACCAAATCTCCCATTTTATATTCTCCAGCTTCAAATTCCACTTTTTCTGTGTAAAATGGAAACTGTAAATCTCTTTTCAAATTACTTGTTTCATGTATTTCTTTTTTATTTTTCATATTTCCTCCTACTCTTCATTTGCCATATTTACAATATCAGCTATCAAATTTTTTGTATCATCAGTTTGTCCAGGTGCTCTATTATCTACTTCTACTTTTTTACTTTCTTGTCTTCTGATATCTAAAATATCAGCTGGATTTTTATTTTCAGGAACTTTTTCAGTTTCTTCTGTATTTTCATTATTTTCAATAAACTTTGCTAATACATTTTCAACTATTTCAGCTCTTGTTTTCCCAGATAATTTAGCTTCATCTATAATGTCTTTACATTTACCTTTTGTTTGGACATCAAGTGCATCTAAATCATAGATTCTTGCTCTTTCTTGTGCTATAGCCTCCTTTCTGATATCTTCTACCAATTCTTTATTTTGAGCTTCTAGCTCCTGCATGTTTTTTGCTCCCATGCTCTCTCCTCCTTTTTTTTCAGTGTTTCCACTGTTAATGACTTGTTTAGGTTTTATTTTAAAGTTTTCCAAGTTTGAAAATTCAGAATTTTTAACATCAAATACAATTTCTTCTGTTGCAAACCCTTTTTCAATAGCTTGTTTAGCTGTAAAATAAGTTGTTGTATCCATTAAATTTGATATTTCTTCTCTACTTAAATGAGATTTTGTAACATAAGCATTAATAATTGTTTCTTTCATAATGTCTAAAATGTTTGCAGTTTTTCTCATTTCTTCTGCATCTCCAGCCAGTGCTGTAATTGGATTATGTATCATCATAGTTGCTACAGGACTCATAGCAATTTTGTCTCCAGCCATTGCTATAACTGATGCTATTGATGAGCATTGTCCATCAATGTAAACATTTTTTACTGCCTTATGTCTTTTTAAAGCACTATAAATTGCACACCCTTCTGTTACTGAACCTCCTGGACTGTTAATATAAAGATTTATAACATCTATGTCATTTCCAAAGTTTTCAAGTTCTTTATAGACTTGATCTGATGTTACAGTTTCATCAAACCAGGAAAACCCACCAATTTGACCATATATTTGAATGTTTAATTCATTCTTATTCTTTCTTGCTTGGTTTAATATATCCATCTAAGCCAACCTCCTTTTTCTTTTTTATTTCAATAGCTTGTTGATTTAAATTTTCATTCCAATCACTACCATTTAATTCCATTGCTTCCCTTTCAGTTGTAGATAATCCATTTTTAATCTTTAAAATAGATGCTGTTACTTCTTTCACTGGATCTATTTGACCTTGTGAATTTCCATACCATTCAGCTTTTAAATATGCTTTTCTCATAATTGGATTTTCTAAAAATCCAGGTAAATTTATATATCCTTTTAAAACTGCTTCTTCAATTACTTGCTCAAAAATTGGTTGGCAAAATGACCTTGACATCCATTTTCTTCTTCTACGATACATCTTAGCTACTTCTAGTAGTGCAGCTCTTGAAGCTGAGTAACTAGCATTAAATGAAGATAGTAGAACTTCAAATGGAATTTCTAAAGCTGTTCCTATTTGCTTTAATTGTGCATTAAAGAACATTTCAAACTTTGAGTTTGGTCTATTTGGATTTGCAAAAACTAAGTCTTGTCCTGGTTCTAATACTCCAAAATTTCCATAACCCATGCTTAATTCTGTTCCTTCATATGTTCTTGTATTTCCGTTAGGTTTTTGGAACATTCCTTCTCCAACTCCACCTATTTTTCCAGTATTTCCTGTATTATTGTCTTGTTTTATAAAAGCTGTAAACATTGCACTGACAACTGCATTCATTAATTCTGCATTAGAGAACCTTGAAAGTTGTGACAATGTTTCAAGAGCTGGAGCAAGAAGTGGAACTCCTCTTACCTGTCCTACTCTCTCTTTTTCCATCAACTTTAATATTTGTTTTCTACCAGTTGAATCAAAGACTGGTATTCTAGTATATTGATAGTTTTTATCTTTAAAGTGATAGGCTTTTATAACTCCCTTTTCATCTGTTTCTACTCCTTCATACAAGTAGTCATTTGTGTCCTGTGATTCACAGTAATATGAATCTAAAAACTGAACTTTTAAATCAAATAATTCATCTTTTCTTTGATGATATGGAAGATTGACAAAGCACTCTCCGTCCATTAAGTAAGTTATCATAGCTAAATCTTGTAGTTGATTGAATGTTAAATCTCCTTGAATATCACATTCTGTGCTATCGGACCACAATTCCCAAATATTTTCTATTTCTTTTTGAATTCTTTCAACTTCATCAATTGTAAGTTTCAATAAGAAATTATTAATCCTACTTTTTAGTTTAAGACCATCTCCAATAACATTTGTTCTTATTTTTAAAATAGCCCCTCTTGAAATTGGATTTCCCATAAAAAGCTGTCTAGATCTAGCCATTAAAATTTCTTTATTATCTTCAATATCATCTTTTGTAGTGTCCAGCGAATTGTACATTCCTTTGAAAGCTATCTTAGTTGTACTTGCTCCAGATTGACTATAATTAAGAAATTCTCTTTGTTGCCTTATAGCTTCTATTTTGTATTTAAGTTCTTCAGTTTTTAGTTCCTGGTTTAATTTATTTATCTTAGCTTTTCTCATACCTTCTCCTAAAACTCATGAGGAACTATTTGGAAAAATCTTATTCCTTCTCCTGTTCCACTCTCTATTTGAGCCTTTTTATTTTCCCACCAAATACGACCTTTTCTAATTTGTTCTAAATCTGCTCTTTTTAAATTTTGTCCATCTATTGTATATTCTTGACCTTTTAGAACTGCTTCTTCTGCTTCTAAATATAATCTTATATATCTTTCACATTCCTGAGCTGTTATTTTTGTATCAAGAATTTCATTTACTTTTTTCTGATAATGCTCTTTTAGTTCTTCTAATTTTTTTATATCATCTGTATTTGATTTTAAAAATTTAACTCCAGCTACCCAAGCATAACCGTATAAAATAAGATCTTCTTCAGCTTCTTCTATTTCTAATAGTTTACTTTCAAAACTAGCTACATTTCTCATACTTCAACTCCTTTTTTATCAATGTTTATTTCTTTTTTCTTTTGTTCTAAGAATCCTTTAATTGATAATTCTAATAAATCTGCTCTACTAAGATTTACTAAATTTTCAGGTTCTATTCTAAATATAGAAAATGGAACTGTTGCATAACATCTGCAGTCAAAGCCTTCATTTCTAGTTTGAATTTTTTTCCAAACTACTTTTTTATTTTCTTGAACTTTTATTTCAGCTGTTAAGGATTTAAAATATTCCAAATCATAGCCTTTGCCATACTCTCCGTTGAAATGACAATAACCTTCTTCATTAATTCTTGCATCTAACCTTCCAGAAACTATATCTTTTAGTGCATTAGAACCAATTGATAATAAATCTATTTCTTTATTTTTAGTTTTTCTAAATCCATTGTTAATTGGAACATTTTCTCCACCAAGACCTTTTATTCCAATTATCCTTCTATACTGCCTAGGACTTACAAAGTCATAAACTTTTTGAGTATGGTGTCCTCCAGTATCAATGCAAGATGCAAAAATCTTTAATTTATCTCCATTTTGATAAAAATACTCTTTATCTAAAACTTTATCTAGTCTTTCCCATATCTCTGATTGGTTCATATTTCCATTTAAAATAATGTATTCAATACCCCAGCTTTCATATCCAAGCCCCCAACCAACAACTTCTATTGCTATCCAGCTGTCTTGAATATCTACTCCTGCTGTTAAAATTAGAACCTTATCAGGAATATAAGAGTATTTTTCTCTTGTTCTCTTAATAAGTTTCTTAGGATCTTTTTTACCTGAGTATTCTTGTTCAAATGTTTCAGCTAGAACTGTATTTATAAAAGCTTTTAGTTTTTCAACATCTCCTTTTATTTCAGCCCACTCTTGAACTATAGATTCCCAGCTTCTAAATGGACTAGCTAAACCATTTAAGTGATAACCTAGATTTTTTGTTCTTTCAGGATATTTATGTATCCATCTTCCAGTTTTTTCATTACCTTTTTTCCACTCTTTTTCAGTGAATTCTTTACCACAATGAGGACAGACCATTCTTACATTACTTCCATCAGGTTCAAATTTTATGTTACCCCATTTAAAAGTCTGTTCTTTCTTACAGTTAGGGCAAGGAATATACCATTCAGCTTGGCTTGAATTATTATATTCATCTTCTATTTCAGATGAACCTTTCACTGTTGGAGTTCCTGTAATAATGTGTTTTGTAATATCATCAAATGTAGAAGTTCTTTTCTTTGCCAATGAAATAGGACTTCCTTCATTTCCTGAACTTTTTGGATATCTGTCCACCTCATCAAGAAATATGTTTCTGATAGGTCTTGCTGCTAACTTTGAAGGAGAATTAGCTCCAACAAAAGCTATATATCCTCCTGGAAACATTTTGTGTGTAACAGTATTTCCAGAGTCCTTTTTACTAGGTTCTTTAATAATTGTGTGTAATATAGAATTATTAATAGCTGGTTGTATTCTCTCCTTTGAGAAGCTTCTAGCCATTTCATCAGTTGGTTGAACTATTAACATTGGGCAAGGATCTAAATGAGCATATCTTAAAATTGTATTGATGATTAACTCACTCTTTGCTAATTGTGCTGCCATCATCAATGTAACTTGCTTAGTTTCTCCTTTTGTTATTTTTTCATATATTTCTATCATATATGGTGTTCTTTCAACATTGAATTTACCAACTTCTTTTGCTGATGTTGTATCTAAAACTCTATATTGATTAGCCCACTCCATAATACTTACAAGTGGTGGTTGTCTCAATATTCTTAAACACTCTTTTATTAATTCCCTGGTTCTCTCATACATCTTTTGCTTTTCTCCTATTGCTTGGTGGATTATAATTTGCCAGTTCTTCCAAGCAATCTATCAAAGTATTTTTTAAATAATCCAATCTATCAGCTTCTGATATTTCACTAATTTCATTGTCAATTTTTACAGCTGTTGCTTGTAATTTTGCTTTAAATTTAACTAAAATATCAGTTAAAACATATTTGACATCTTCATCCAGATGATATTTATCTTGTAAAATTTCAAGTTTATACTGTTGTAACTCTCTTTCAACTGCTTTTTTCTTATTTCTTTCATCAGTAACAGTTAAATATTTTTTTAAATTATCTTTCAAATCAAACTGTCCATTAGAATTTTTTTCTAATACTCCACGATTTGCAAGTTCTTTAACTGTCTTTTCACTAAGTCCTAAAATTTCTGCAAAAGTTTTTTGTGTCACCAGGTTTATGTCTCCGCTCCTGGTTTGATTTATAAATTCAGTTACACATTTAATAAGAGGGTAACTTCCATTTTCTGATTTATAATCTTTGAACAATTCTCTAACTCTTCTGTCAGAAATATTAAGAATTTTTGATAATTGTTTTTCATTTGCAAGTATCATATTTTCTCCCATGCGTATATATAAATTTTGGAACTGGGAAGGAAATTGAAAAATTTCGTATTTGAAAAGTTCCGAGCCTCCAGCCGCACCCTCTATTAAAAAATTTTTGTCACAGTACCTTTTGATTATTCAAAGTCATCATCACTCACAGCTGTGTCATTTTCACTGTTGAGTGTAGCTTTAAGCTTCACTTCATCAACTACTCTGTAGCCTAGCATAGAGTTAAGCTCTCTTGCTGCTGCTACTCCAGCTAATAGTGGTTTATCCTTTCGTACTCTCTTGCTTACTGTGTGACCATCAGGACTAGACTCATCAATGTATTCAACGATATCTACTCCATCTATAGCACTATTTAAAATTTTATTTAATCTTGTTGCTATACTTAATATCCCTAGTTCTGTATCTTGAAATAGGATTTCTCTTAGTTCTGTTATCTTAGTTGCAATCTTTGGACTTTTTTCTATGTTAGCTGCTTTAGTATTTTCACTATATCCAGCTTTAATCTTTGCTTCTTCTTTTCCAATTCCAGACATTCGATATATAACATACTTGGTTTGTTTTTCTGTCAAGCCCTCAAAATTGCATATTTTTGAATTTCGTTTTTCAACTACTTCTGCTCTAATCTCCTTATACTGTGTAAGATATCTATTTATCCAAGAAATTATTGTATTCTTGTTGTATTTAGTTCTTTTTTGTATCTCCTCATAGATATCTTTTTTCTTTCTACTAAATTTTATTAGTTCCAGTTCCACATATATTTCTAAGACTTTTAATTGTTTTTCATTAAAATTATCTAATTTACTCATTTCTATGCCTCACTGATTAGCTCATCTTTTATGTCCTCCCATTTATATTCTTTGCCTTCTCTTAACAAAGTAATATCTAACTTACCTAAAGTTCTATATCTTTTAACTATTACATCAGCATACTTAGGATCATATTCCATTAAAAATGATTTTCTATTTAATTGCTCAGCTGCAATCAATGTACTCCCTGACCCTCCAAATAAATCTAGAATATTCCATTCTTTTTTACTAGAATTATGAATTAATCTAGCTATTAATTTTATTGGCTTCATTGTTGGATGAACATCATTTCTTTGTGGTTTATTCTCTCTTATTATGCTTTCTTGCTCTTTTAATAATTGTTTTAAAATATTTATAAGTTCTTTTTTACTATAATTTTCAATTGATTTTAAATCTTTTTCTATTACAGTATCCTGTGTAAAATCTTTAATAAAATAATGTGCTGCTCCTTCTTTCCAACCATATAGACAAGGTTCATGTCTCCAGTTATAATCTTGCCTTGATAAAACAAATTGATTTTTAACCCATATTAAGCATTGTGATATTTTGAAACCTGCTTCTTCCAATGCTCCTCTGAAAGCTTTTGTTTCACTGTCAGCATGAAAAATATAATAAGCTGCACCTGTTCTCATAACTTCAAAAGAATTCTTGTAAAATTCTAATAAAAAGCTATAAAAATTTTCAGAACTCATATTATCATTTTTTATTTTATTTCCATTTTTAGCTTCATAGTTTACATTGTATGGTGGATCTGTGACCATTAAGTCCATAGTTTCATTATTGACTAATTTTTTTACATCTTCTAAATTAGTTGAATCTCCACACATTAATCTATGTTTTCCTAATAACCAAATATCCCCTTGTTTTGAAAAATGCTTTTCTTCAACTTCAGGAATATCTATTTCTTTTATTTCATTTTCATCAAGAATTTCAACAGGTAATAATGCTTCTATTTCATCAATATTAAATCCTGTTAAATCTAGGTTTTCTCCTAACTTTGTTAGTTCTTCAAATAGCTTTTGATAATCCCATTCACCTAGTTCTATTGCTCTTGCTTCTCCAATTCTTATTGTTTGTATTTCATCTTCTGTTAAATTTTCAATGTAAATACATTCAATCTCTGTTAGTCCTAATATTTTAGCTGCTTCTACTTTTGCATAATCGCTAACAACATAATTATTAGAATCAACTATTATTGGAAATACACAACCAAATCTATCTAATAAATTTCTATATAGATTAATTTGACTATCTGTACTTTTTCTAGGATTATTTGGATTTTCTTTTAAAACATCTAAATTGATTTTAGTTATTTCCATAGTCCTCCCTGTTCTAAATTGTTTTATTTTTTTGCATTATAAAAATAAATAATTATATTTTCAGTTTTAGGATTAAAGTGCATCACATAATTATCACGCGAGAAAACTATAAAAAAGTATTGATAATAAAGGGAAAAATTTTTTTGAAAGTGTGAAAATAGGAAGTTTTTTCTTCCTACTTTTTGCAAAAAAATGCCAAATGATTTTTGGTGCTACATTTGACTTTTACATTGAAAAGTATTAGATTTGCGAAGAATAGTTCGAGCCTCTCTATGTTAGAAAAAAAATCTCTTTGTGGAGATGCTCTTTGCTGTGAATGATTTAGAATGTCTTTTATTTTACTTCTATAAAAAACAATCTGCCTGTAGCATTTTGTGCTACTACTAGTAACAATATCATCAAGTATTTTATAATCAAATATCCATTCTAAATTATCTCTAACAAGAGAATCTAGATCTTGACATCTGAAATTTATAAATTTTTCTTTTAAAACTTCTACTGATTTTTCTACTTCATCTATCAGTATTTGTCCTAAAGTTTGAGATATTGTGTTTTGTATACAATCTTTAATATTTTCTATTGTTATGTATTTTATTGAGTTAAATTCAAAATAATTTTTTATAATTTTCTTAGTTAATCTGTGTTCAAGTCTCAGGATTGCTCCCTTAACTTTCCTTGCATTTTTCTTATTGTTTTCATGTCCTTTAGAATAAAGTTTTATCTTCCAGCCTGACATTGGCTGAAAACTAAATCCTGTTGTATAAAATTTTTCTTCATTTTGATTAAAGTTATAATATTGAACTTTATCTAAATCATCATATTTTCTTGTGAGTGCTTTAAAAAAATAACTCACAATATTATGAAATTTATAAAAGTTCCCAACTACTTCTTGAGTAGTGAATTCTAAATATTCATATCTTACAGCTTCAGCTGTAATTTCATAGTCTATTAAACTATTTATTAATTTTACTAGATTATTTTCTACAATTATTTTTCTAGTTTCATCTGATAATGGATAAATATTATCATCACTGAAAAATCTAGGATAAGAAAAATCTATTTTTATAGTTGTTAGTCTTTTAATTTTCTTTTCTTCTAACTTTATGTAATTTATGTTCTTTTTATCTATTTTGTAATTATTTGTATGATTAGAAAGACTTTCTGAAAAACTATGAGGAAATATTATTTTAACTCTTTCCCTTACATACAAAATATTGGTTTGGACATCAATATAGATACAAGCCCTATCTAGTCCATACATTAAAATTTCACTTTGATTTCTTTATTGCAATGTGGGCAAGTTATTTCTAACTCTCTCTTTTTTAGATAAACTGTAACTCTTCTTCCTCTTGCTACTCTAATTCTTTCTTCTGTTACAGAATATAAATACTCTCCACAACTACAATAATCATGAGCTATTTCTCTATCCGAATTCTTGGCTTTGGGCATTCATACCAGCTCCTCCTTATTTTTTGATATGTAAGAATTAAATAATTTTCTTCATTATATTTTTTAGAAAGTTCTTTATAACCTTGTTTAAATATTTTTCTATTAGAAAAAACACATTTTTCAATAACATTTTGATATTCAGTGTTATCATATAAAATTTTTTCTTTTGAGATTATTTTTATTAGATAAGTATAATCGCATTGATTAAAGTTCATAAAAATCACCTCTTGCTTCAAAAAATTTACTTTCATAAATATTTACAATGTATATCTAAATTAATTTATTAATATCATACTTATTAAAAAAAAGCAAGTTTTACTTTTGTAAATAAAAATAAAAAATTTGTGATAATTTTGATTATTAGCACTTTACATATAAAAATAAAAATGGAAGATTATTTATCTTCCATTTTTTTTATTATTTTTTAATATTTTTCTATTTGAAAAAATTCTCTAAAAAAATTAATGATTTTACATCTTATATATAACCACTTAAGTTTTTTACTTTCGATAGAATCAGGTAACAGATCTATAGCAGCTTTATAATAATTTATTTGTTCTTCTAAAAATGTTGATGTATGACCTAGAATAATAAAAAATTCTTGTTCTTCTTCAGGAGACCAGTCATAATAAGGTAGATTCTCTAAAATGAAATTGTGTAATCTCATTTTATAACTTTCAAAATTCTTATTAAAATAATAATTACACATATTTTTAAAAATATTAAAAACATCATTTTTAGATAAATGCTTTTGAAAGACTGTATAGTCTCCACCAACAATTACATTATTGCTTCCAATTTCGTTTTTACAGAAATTTTTAAACATTTTATATCCCCCTAGTGTAGTTGTTATTTCTTCATTAAAGAATTATAAATTTTTTTTATACTTTCTGCATCTTCTTTATCAAGCATTGATAGGTCTAATATATCTTCATCAACTTCTTCATGAATTACATTATTGAACTTAGAATTTATAATATTACCTCCAACCATAACATTATTATCTCCAAGTGTATTGTTTATAAAGTTGCTGGTATTCGTATTACTGTTTTTTACAATATCATCTTCAGGAAGTAAATATCCAATAATCCAATAAAATTCTTTGTAATGAACTCTTAATGCTTTTGCTAGTTGAATTAAGTATGTTGGATTTATTCTTCTTGCTTTTCCATACATTATTTCATTTAAAGTTTTTACATTAACTCCACTTTTTTTAGCCAATTGATTAAAACCTAAATTTCTCTTTTGTCTTAACTCATCAATATAAAGTCCTAATTCTTTTATTTTTTCTTCCATATAAACCCCCTTTCTATAAGGAGATTTTACACTTTTTATTTACAAATGTAAATAATGGTAATAAAAAACTATTGACAAAAGTAAATAGATAGCTTATATTTATATTAGTAAATATATATATTTATAAATTACAATAGGAGGGCAAATGAAAGAGTTAGACATTGAGAAATTTATAAAAATTAAGTGCATTGAGCAGGATATAGGAATTACTACTCTTGCAGATAAACTGCATATGTCTCACCAATTAATGTGGCATCACATAAAAAAGAAAAATAAAGAAGTTTTAAAACAAATTGAAAATATTTTAGATATTGCTGAAGGTACATTAAAGAATCTTAAGGTAATTATATGAGTTTATTAAAGGTTGTGATAAAAATGAATGCAATGTTCTTAAAAAAAAAGAAAAAGCAAAAAAAACTAAAAGGAAATTTAATAATAGAGAGTAAGGGAGAAATAGTTATATACACTCAAACTAATGAGAGTCTTACAAAAACAATAAGACAAAATTCTTTTTTATTAGAAAAAAGAATTCCTAAAAAAATTTCTAAAACAAAATTAAACAATTTAATATTGTCATATATTCTTAAATATCAATCAAAAAATTTTATGAAAAATTAATTTCATTTTTCATAAATGATGAATACTCCTGCTTTGCTTTTTCAATCATTTCTTCTTGTGAAGAAAATTGTGTATATTTTGAAAAAAAATCATTAAAAATTTTATCAATATTTTCTATTGTAATTTTATATGATTCATTTTTAATTTTTTTTTCATAAACTGAGCAAGAAAAAGAGTTTTTAGTGATCTCTATTTTAATACCTTCTTCTCTTGCTTTTTCAATCATTTCTTCTTGTGAAGAAAATTGTGTGTATTTTTTATAAAATTCTGCTGGATATATATATCCATTATTATAAAAAAACATTATTTTTACCTCCTACTCTCTATTAGTTTGAGATAAAAACTTAATCTTTAAGTAGCATGGCTCACAAACTGCTTCCCCAAGCATTCTAAACTTGTGGGCTGTGCTATTGAAAGATTAAATTATTCATGAGTAGCATTTTCATTATCTGGAATATACTCAATTAAATCTTGTGTATTACAACAAAGTAACTCACAAAACTTATTAAGGTGTTCTGGATTAATTCTTGTTATTGTTCCGTGATAATATTTTCCCATAACAGTTGGAGTAATGCCTACATATTGGCTAACTGTTTTTTGAGAAAGTCTTTTTTCAGCCATTTTGATATGTATTTTGAATTTTATCATATAATATCCTCCTTATTAATATTATTTTTTACTATTATAGCAGATATTTAAAAACATTTAAAGTATTTTAAATAATTTTAAAAGTTATTTTTTTACTTGACAAATGATTTTAAATGTTTTATTATAACAATATAAATTATTTAATAATTTTTATAATTATAAAATAATTTATAGAAGTATTAAAAATAAAAAGGAGATTTTATAGAAAATAAAAATAAGGAAGTGTAATGTTTAAAAGTTTTTTACTTATTTGTTTCTTAATAACTATTTGTTTTTTAACTAATTTAATACTTTATTTGATTACTTGGTATTTGTTAGGTAAGAAAATTAAGAAGTTTTTAGATGAGTGTAAAGATGATTTGAAGTTATGAAGAAAATAAAAAAAAAGAGCCACCGACCAAAGTACTCTTTCTTTTTTCAAAGAAGTAATTATAAAAATAATCAACTCCCTTATTGGTAATAATTATAACACAATTATTATCATATTACAAGATATTTCTATATTTCTCCAACAAAAATAGGAGGAAAAATTTATGAGAGTATCAGAATTACAAGAATTAATTAAGAAGTATGGAGAAACAACAAAATTTATTGAAATTAAGGAAGAACTAAAGAAATTAGGTTATCCTTGCAGAATTGCAGGTGAAAAGAATGTTTGAAAATTTTAGAACTATTTATATCATAACTAATGCTGATAAAACTATTCTTTCAGCATTTACTTCTGAAGAAGAAGCAAAAAAAGAAATTGATTTTAAATATTCAATTCTTCCAGAAAAATTTTATATTCAGCCTTGCTGTTTGAACATTGATAAAAGTTTTGTTGAAGAAATTAAAAAGAAATTTTAAGGAGATTACAATGAAAGACTTATATTTTATAGATGAAACTACAAAAATAATATTTGCTTTAGTTGAATTACCTGGAAAAGTACAAATGGATTTTTTAGGAATTGAAAGAATTCATTATATCAATAGAGATATTAGCAAAAATTGGTATGAAGAAACTAAAAATAAAATAATGAATTCTAAGCATCCAAAATTAATGGAAGCAATGAAAGAACTTGAAAGATTGTATAAAGGAATGAAATAAGAGCAGTTAATTTAACTGGAGAAAATAACAAGCCTGCTCGAACTTGTTGAATGTGGGTTCAAGTCCCACACTGCTCTCCAGCAAATAATGAAAGGATAATATTATGAAAAGTAGAGAATATATTGAAAAGAAAGTAGAAAAACTTGAAGATTTGAGAAGACAGCTTCTAAAAGAATATCAAGATAAATTGGATAATGGCTATGAAGATGAAGTTCTTTGGCAATATATAAGCACAAAGAACATTGAAATTTGGACTTTAAAAGATATTTTAAATGATTAATTGGAGGCTTAAATGTATATAAAGTATATAAAAGATAGAAAAAAAATAGAAAAAGCATTGGCTAACTTAATAAAAGAAATGATAAACCAAGAAATGATTGATGAAAATAAAAAAGAAGTAGCTGATCAATTATTAGCTGCAAGAGAATATGAAATAAGACAAATTTGTGAGAATATAGCTGATCAATATGCTGACATTAAAAAACCACTTTAAAAAGGAGTGGATAAAATGCAAGAAAAGACATTTAAACAATTATTAATGTCTAGCAACTACTATACCTTGAATAAACAAGTAGTTAAAACTTTAGGGATAGAACCTGCTTTCTTATTAACTATTCTTATAGAAGCTGCAGATGGTTTAGCTGACGATGAAGGTTGGTTCTATCAAACTATAGAAAAAATTGGAGAACTTACAGGAATTGGTAGACACAAGCAAGACAAAATAATTAAAGATTTAATTGAATCTAAGATCCTGGAGCAAAAAAATAAAGGTGTTCCTTGTAAAAGATATTTTAAAATCAACTATGAAATTATAGAAAATCTAGTTTTCCAAAAACAGCAAACTAGTTTGTCTCAAAACGACAAACTGGATTGTAAAAAAGAGACAAACTTGTTTGTAAAAAATAGTCAAACTAGTTTGTCTCAAAACGACAACAATAAAGAACATAATATAAATAACATAAATAAAGAATTAAATCATAAAGAAGAAAAAGCTCCTGATGATTTAAAAAAAATAAAAGAATGGTTTAAGAAAAATGAAATTGATTTTTCTAAAAAGCATGAAGATAAAATAATTGAATTATTAAAAAATAATTCAATAGACTATCTCTTAAATCTCTTCCAGGAGCAAATAGATATCCTAAAAAATAAAAAGGATGTTAAGAACATTGCAGCAGTCTTTTCAGCTCACTTGTTTAAAGGGACTTGTGAAGTAAATTTACAGGCTATCGAACAAAAAGAGCTTGAACAAGAAAAAATTAAAAATGAACAAAGAAAGGAGTATAAAGGAAATGATAAAGCTATGGAAGTTTTTAAAAGTTTACCTACAGAGCAGCAGTTGAAAATTGAAGATGAAATTATAGAAAAATTTAAAAATCCTGCTCTCAGAGAAATTAAGAAAAATACAGAAGTAGTCTATTATTTAATGATTTCTCAAAAAATAAAAGAAAAAATAACTGAATTAGGATTGCTAAGTGCCTAAAAGGAGAATAAATGGGAGAAACTGTAAAAATAAATATGCCCTTCGATAAATGGTGTAAATTACAAAAAGATTTTGAAAGAGTAAATTCTAAGCTTCCAGAGAATGAAAAATTAGATTTTGAAAAATATAAATACTGTGTAGATTGGGGTAGATTATCTTTTGACTTACATGGTATAGAAATGGGAGCATTTAAAAGATTGAAAGAACCTGAATTTTATAACAAGAAAGGAGAAAATTATTAAATGAAATTACACGGAAAATTTTACAGCATTACAACAAGAGGAGTTTATAAAGCTTTGAATGTTGATTTCAAGGAAAGAAAAATAAAAGGAACAAACCAAAAAACTGGTGAACAAGAATTTAATTTTTCAGATGTTATTTGGCTAGAAAGTACAGGTATAAAAATTGATAAAAACTACATTTACACAGATGATTATGTGTTAGCTGTTAAGGATCATAAAGTTATAGCTTGTGGAGTTGTAAAGAAGAGAGCAGATGGAAGTTATGCAATAGTTAATAAAAATCAAGGTATAGTAAATCCACTTTTACAGCTTCAGTTCGATGGAGCAAAATTAATAAATTTGCAAAATCACAAAATATATTTTGCTAAAAAAAATCAAAAATAGGAGGATATTATGGGAGTCATACTAGTAAAAAACAATAAAGGTGGAGTTGGTAAAAGCTGGATAGCATTACAATTAGCAGCATACAAAGCCTTTAACAATGAAAAAGTCTTGATATTAACATCAGACTCTCAGAATAATATTTTAAATTATTCTGGAATAAAAGTTGAAGATACTTCAAAAAAAGGGCTTGAAGATATGCTTGAAGGAAAGCCTTATAACTTAACTAAGTTAAGACCTAATTTATTTTTCTTACATCTTCAAGGTTATAAAGTTAAAGGGAATCTTGATGAAAAATTTAAGAAAAGAATTAATAGTTTAAAAGATGAATTTAAACACATCATCATAGATGGATCTCCTGTTATGGATTTAGATTCTATCTTTGTTGATGTAGCTGAACACATTATTGTTCCAACTTTTTTAGATTCTGTCACAACAAGTTCTATTTTAAACTTACTTAAGAAAACTGATATTTCTAAAATTAGAGCTGTAATTCCAAATAGAGTAGGAAGAACAAGAATAGAAAAAAACTTCTACACTTTTTTAAAAGACACATTAACTCGTTCAGGAGTTTTCTTATCTATTCCAATTAATCATTCAGCAGTTATTTTGAAACTGCTTGAAAAAGGTACTCTACTTTGGGAAAGTAGATCAAAAAAATTAGATGATATAAAAGAAGTTTTTGTAAAAGTTTGGGGTGAGATAGATGATGAATGATGTGATGAAACAATTTGAAAATGCAATTTCTACTAATCAGTTAAGAAAATTTGATTTCAAAAGTTACGAAATATCTGACATTGATAAAGAAAAAGTTGAAGAACAAGAAGCAAAACTTTTAAACAGCTTTAGAAAATATAAAAACAATCTTTTTGAAATATGTAGTTCTTTAGCTGAAGTTGAAAAAATATTAAAAGCTTCTGGTAGTTTTATGGCTTGGTATGAAAGTGCAGGGCTTACAAAAGATATGGTTTCTGTATTTTTAAAACGTTGGAATCTATATAATTATTTCCCTGATTATAAAGATAAAATCTTCAGCTTATCAGATCAAGCTATAAAAATATTATCTCATAATTCAATAGGGTTTGATGATGTAAAAGTAGTTTTAAATACTGAAGCTTCTAAAGTTAAAGAGATAAAGCAATTATTAGCTCCAGCAAGAGAAGAATTTGAAGTTCACAGTAGTGAACAAAAATATTTCAATTTTAATAAAATAAAAAAAATGGAAAAAAGAGTTAAGAATTTAAAAGCTGAAGAAAGAGAAGAATATAAAAAAGAACTTACAGAATATGTAAAAAAATTACAACAACTAATGGAGGAATTATGAGTAATGAGAATCAAAATAATTTAATCAATAAAGAAGAATTGATAAAAAAAGCTAAAGAAACAATAAATTATAATAACTCTCTTGTGGATGATGATGCAGCAGTTGCTATGCTTGGAATTTCAAGGATTGTTAATTTAAAGAATGAAATAGAAGAACTTAAAGTTTTCATAAAGGTTTTAAATAGATTAGCTTAAAAAAAAGACTTTATTATTTTGCACTGCAAATGACTTGCTCGTGTTAATAAAGCCCTGGACAGTTTTATTTTACAGTAAGTTGTTTGTGGTGTCAATACTATTAGGAGGACATCATGTTAGAAATAAGAAAAATATGGGGAGATACATATCTAGTAAATGGAGAACATTTAACACAAGATTTCAATGAAGCTGTTGTAATTGCTTATGAAAATAAAGAAAAAATAAAAAATTTTGAAGTGGAATATGCGGAAACTACTTTTTGGAAAAAAATTAAAAATAAACTTAACTTTCCATTTCTTTTATTGGAAAGCTGGATGTGATTTTGTGGATATACTTAAATTTGCTTTAGCTGTTCTTATGGCTGAGAAAGGTGTTGTTAAAAATGAGAAAAGCGAAGAAAACAGAGAAGAGAGAAATCAAGATAAATGAAAAAAAAGAAATAAAAGTTACTAAAAAACCAACTGATGAAAAGTTAGAATCAGCTTTACTTGCAACAATTATTCTTAATATCTCTAGAACTTGTACAAATCATAAAAGTGTATGGGATAAAGAATTAAAAGAAAATGATGGTATTATCCCATTCCAAAAATATATGGAAATATGTAAGGTTCGTGCTTCTGCAGATAAGATATATGAAAAATACTTTGAACCTACAGATGATGACATAGAAGATGATGTAAGAGGTAATTTCTTTTATACAGAAGTTATGGGAAAACAAGCAATGAAATGTCTTTCAGGTATAAATGAAACTCCAATTTTAACACCTGATGACATTTCTCAAAAGCTTCCAGTAGGCTTTATGGGAACTCTTTGTTCCTGGGCAAGAATGGTTAAAGATTTAGATACTGCCAAAATGAAAGGTGCTGCTAGAAGATTAGGAATAACTGAAAAAGAATTAAATAAAATCTTTAACTTTTCAGATAAATATATGGCATGGGTATATGAAGATATTACTTTTAAAAATTAGGTGAATTTATGGAAAAGGCAAAAGAATGGAATACATATGAAATCTGTTTTGAAAAGATATTTATGAAAAAAGAAACTGATAAAGCTTGGCTTCTTGAATTTGAAACAGATTTATTAAAAAAATATAAATTTTGGTATCCTAAAAAATTAATAAAAGTTTTATGTGAAAGTTTGGTTATATCTTATAAATTAAATGATGATGTAGAAAGAAAAATTTTTTATAATGATAAAGAAATTTTTGTATCTACTAAAGAATTAATAAGTCTTTTAGATAAAGCTAAAATGGTTCTATATAGAGAAGCTTCTGATTTTTATGATGATGTAGAACATATTGAAATATATATTCCAGATAAAGTTGAAAAAGAGGTGAATATAGATGAGGACTTATTTGCCTGAACAACTAAATTGTATGGAAAAATTAAAGAAGTTTAAAGTTGGTGCTTTGTTTATGCAAGCTGGAACAGGAAAGACTCAAGCAGCTGTTGGAATAATAAATTCAAGAACTGATATTGATAAAGTTTTATGGTTTACTCCTTGTAGAACGAAAGATAACTTAAAAAATGAATTAGAAAAATGTTCTTTAAAATATGAAGTTGAAATAGTTGGAATTGAAACTTTGAGTAATTCAAAAAAAACTTATTATAATCTAATAACTAAATATTCTAATTGTAAATTCTTTTGTGTTGTAGATGAAAGTATAAAAATAAAAAACTATTCTTTAAGAACTCAAAGAATTACAAATATAGGAAAAAAAGCAAAGTATCGTTTAATTTTAAATGGAACACCTCTTTCAAAAAATTACCTGGATCTATATAACCAGTTTAATTTTCTAAGTGAAAAAATTTTTAAAATGAATTATAACGAATTTTATAGCACATTTGTTATAGAAAAAAGAGTTGTTAAAAATCGTGTAATAAAAAAGCGATGGTTAGATGGCTTCACAAATCTTGATTATCTATTTAGTTTGATAAGTCCTTTCATTTATAAAAGTGACTTAAAGTTAGATGTAAAAAAGGAAACTAAAATAATTGAGTATAGGGCAGAAGATGAAATAATCGAGGAATATTTACATTTGAAAGATATTTTTATAGAAGGGATTAAGACTGAAGATGGAAAACTATTAGGTAATCTTCAAAAGCTTCAACATTCTTATGCTGCAAGTTTGAATAAAAAAATAGAGTTAAAAGAGCTTTTAGATAGACTTAAAAATGAAGGTGTTGAAAATAAAAAGATAATTATATTTTATAAATATCTAGTTGAAGAAGAGTTACTAAGAAATGAATTTAGTGATTATACTTTATTAAGTCTACAGAAGCATACATTTGGACTAAACTTACAAGATTCTAATATAATTATATTTTACAATATTTCTTGGGATTATGCTCTAATGGATCAAGCTGAAAGCAGAATCTATAGAACAGGACAAAAAGAAGATTGTAGAATCTTTTACTTAATCTCTACATTTGGATTAGATGAAATGATTCAAGATAATTTAAGAAAAAAAGAGAACTTTTTATGTGAGTTAAAACAAAAAACTATACAAGAATTCGAGGAGAAACTATGAAGATTTATAAAGACCAGGATGTCTTATCAGCTGCTAGAGATAGATATCAATTTATTTTTAATAATTTTGATAATGTTTGCTTTTCTTTTAGTGGTGGAAAAGACAGTTCTTTGATGATACAACTAGCTAATATTGTAGCTAAAAAACTTAATAAAGTTTTTGATGTTTTATATATAGATTTAGAAGCTCAATATAAACATACTATTGATCATGTTTATGAATTAAAAGAATTAAGCCAAATTAGAGACTTCTATCATATAGCTTTACCACTTTATTTAAGAAATGCAGTATCCGTTTTACAACCAAAATGGATCTGCTGGAAGCCAGAAGATAAAGAATTATGGGTTAGAGATTTACCAAAAGATAGTATTAATCTAACTAATAATTTTTTACCTTTTTACAACAGAGTTATGGAGTTTGAAGAATTTGTTCCTTCTTTCAATAAATGGTATGCAGATACTAAAGGTGGAATGTGTGCTGTTGGAGTTGGAATAAGAGCTGATGAAAGTCTTAATAGATTCAGAACAATTGCAATACCTAAAAATAAAGTTATGTTTAAAAATAAGCCTTGGACAACTCAAATTTATACTAATACTTTTAATTTTTATCCTCTATATGACTTTAAAACTCAAGATGTTTGGGGAGCTGTATCATTGTTAGATTTAAAATATAACAAAATTTATGAATTGATGTATAAAAATGGATTATCAATTCATGAGCAAAGATTATGCCAACCGTATGGAGATGACCAAAGGAATGGGTTAGATCAATTTAAGGCTCTTGAAGCAGATACATGGGAAAAGATTTTAAATAGAGTCAATGGAGTTAATTTTGGGAATATTTATTGCAGAAGTTATGCTCTAGGTAATATAAAATCTTTTAAGCCTAATTTTATGACTTGGGAGCAATATACTGTGTTCTTATTAGAAAGCTTAGGACTTTATAACAAAGACTTAATGCTTCACTATTATGGAAAAATTAAAAAGTTTATGGAATGGTATAGAATTCACGAAAATGTGAGTATTATTCCACAAGAAGGTGACCTAAAATTAGAGCAACAAAAGAAAATTATATCCTGGAGAAGAATTGCAAGAGCAATTGAAAGAAATGATTTTTATATGAAAAGATTATCTTTTGGTGAAAATAAAAAAGACAATGAAAAATTACAACATTTAATGAAAAAATACAACAACTTATTGGAGGTAAAAAGATGAAAAAAATATCAATGGAAGTTTTAAATGTACAAATGGTTGATATAGATAAAGTTGTAGCTAATGACTACAATCCAAATAAAGTAGCAAAACCTGAGATGAAATTACTAGAAAGATCAATAATTGATAATGGCTTCTGTATGCCTATTATTTGTATATACGATAAAGAAAATGATAAATATGTTATTGTTGATGGCTTTCATAGATATACTGTTTCTCTTAAACTTGAATTAAAAGAAGTTCCAGTTGTTGTTTTAAAACATGATATTAAAAAGAGAGTTGCAGCAACAATTCAATTTAACAGAGCAAGAGGTACTCACCAAATTCCAGATATGGCAAAAATTGTTTTATCTCTTTATGAAAAAGGTTGGAATGATTATGAAATATCTGAGCATTTAGGAATGGACTTAGATGAAGTTATCAGATTAAAGCAAATGAATGGATTAAAAGAAGCTTTTGCTGATCATATTTTTTCAAAAAGTTGGGAAGAATTTGAAAGAAATAGTGTAACAGAAAATTGAATAAATAGGAGAAATAATGAAAATAAAAGTTAATCAATTTTATAAGAATGTTGATTGTCCTCGTGAATTTGTCTGTGCTCATTGTGGAGCTCATGTTTATGTTATTGATATAAAAGATAAAAGAGTTAAATACTGTTCTGCTACTTGTGAAAAGCAATACTGGAGAGATAAAAGCAAAGCAGATGCTGCATATAAAAAGAGAAGTAGAGAAAAGGTAATAGGTATGAGAAATTATAGTGCAAAAGACATGGCTATTAAACTCTATAAAGAAAAAAAAGAAGCTGAAGAAATGGACTGGAAAGAAAGAGGTAAAAATGAGTAATGGCTAAAAAAAAATCTAAGACATATGAAATGTATGATGAAATCTCAAAGTATATAAAAAATCAGTGTAACGATAACTTCACTTTAAAAACTTCTTTAAATGAAATTGCAGATAAAGTTTTAGAAACAGAAAAAAAGTTTTTTAAAAAGAAGAGATACGATGTTACACATGAAAATATAATAGAAATCATTTGTTACGAAATGCTTTTAAATGCTAACAAAACAAGACTAAGTTCTTTAAATTATTGGGATTTAATAGAAATAATAAAAAAATGGTTTTTTAAAGCAAAAATAGAGTTAGTTTCAACAGCTGATGCCTGGCATACAGTTTATATGACTCATATAGAAGAAATTTATCTAAAAGCTACACCAGGATTAAAAGAATTTGATAATCTTATAAAAACTTATACAGAACTTTCAAAAATGATGTCTTCTGGAATAGATGTTATCAAATTTTTAGAAGATACAAAAAATCAGCTATCTTTGTATCCAAATGATTTCTATTTTAAGTCACCATATTTCTGTAACTTATTGACAGAAATTATTGTTGAAGCAGAAGAAAAAAAGGAGAAAAATGAAAAAAATAGAATTAGTAAATAATCAATTAAATGTTAACTTAAAACCAAATGATAAGATATTGCTTCAAACAAAATCAGGAATAGCTAAATTTGAATATATATCAAGAAAAAATGATGAACATCTTATAAAAAGAATAGAAGTAGAAAGAAAATATATCCTATACTTCACAGTTTCAAAGTTTTGGTTTGTAAAAAATGGAACTGCAACTTATTTATTAGGAGATGATTAAAATGATTAAATATAAAGGAGCAATGGAAGTCCTTCAAGATGGAAAAAAAAGAACTTTTAAATTTGAAGCTACTAAAAAAAGATTTATGACAGAGAATGAATTAGAAGATTTTGAAAGAGATTTTAAAAATGATTTTATAAGAACACACGATGGAAAAATAGAAGTATTGAATTTTTTTATAGGAGTTGATGAGAAATGAATAGAGACATAAAATTTAGAGCTTGGGTAAAAGATAGAAAAGCAATATTTGAAGTCGTATTAATTAATTATGTATCTAAAAAGGTAACTTATTTATTTGAAAGAGTTGGACATTTGTTAAATATAAGACATGAGAAATTTAATGATGTTGAACTTATGCAATACTCAGGATTAACTGACATGATGGAAAAAGAAATTTATGAAGGAGATATTCTTTTTGAAAGTTTTGGAGAAAGATATTACAAAGTTGTTTTTAAAAATGGAAGTTTTAGAGCAGAATTTGAGGGAGATTTTGAAGAGCATTCTTTTGATTTAATTGATGTTGTCGCACAAGGTTGTAAAATAGTTGGAAATATTTATGAAAATCCAGAATTAATAGAATTATAAGGAAGTGAGATGATGAAAATTTATATAAGAATTATTATTTGGATTACGATGTTATATTTTGGATTAATTGAAATTTTAGCTATCTCATCTTGTTTTTATTTTAAAAATAAAAATTTAGATCTAGATTCTAGAAAAGTAACATTTTATATCTTTTTTGGTTCTGTGATTCAAATTATTGGATATTTTTTATTAAAAATAATTTAAGGAGGAAAAATGGAAATAAAAAAACCTGAAAATTTTAAAGATATATTAAAATTACAAGAAAATTTAGATAATAATATTAATAGTGTTAGAGATAGAACTTTTGAAGATATTCAAATGTCATTAATTGCTGAATGTGTTGAATTTAATGAGGAGACTATGCTTTCTCATAAAACTTGGAAAGTTAAGCCTTACAATAAAGAAAAAGAATTGGAAGAACTAACTGATATTTATTTTTTCTTTGCTCAATTATTAAATTACCTTGATGATGAAAAAAATAAAGAATTAAAATATGTTATTTGTTATTCTTTTGATGAACAATATATCAGTACAAATGAACCACACCTTTTAAAATTTATTCATTATGTTTATACTGAAAAACTAGCAATAGCTATGGATGAATTGAATGCTATTACATATCAACATAATTACACAACACAAAATATCTTAGATTGTTATTGGGAAAAATGGCAAAAAAATATGAAAAGAATAGGGAATGAATGGAATTAGGTGATAAAAATGACAACACAAGAAATGAGAACATCATTAGAAAAAGAATTAGAGAAGCTTCCTTTTTTTATATCAACAAAAGATACAGCTGATTTTTTAGGAATTAGTAAAAGTAGTGTCTTAAAGAAAACTGAAACTGGAGAATTAAAATCTATAAGAAGTGGAAGATTAGTTAAAATACCAAAGGAATGCCTGATTGAATATGTATTAAATGCAATGTAAGAAAATAGCATATTGACATTTTTTAATAGTTGACCGATAATTCTTTATCGGTAGCTATTAAAAAAAGATGAAGGAGGAATCTTGTATACATCAAGCTACACTAGAAAAAGAGGTAAGTTTTACCATTTAGTTTTTGAATATATAAAAAATAAGAAAAAAACTGTGAAATCAAAGTCATCTAAAACTGATAATGAAGAATTAGCTGAAGAAATGTTAAAAGTTTTTGAAGAAGAATGTAGAAAGTTTTTTGGAATATCTGAAGATAAAAAAGTTGGCAGCAGGAAAAGTGTCTTTACAAAAGTGGACCAGGATGTAAATCTTTTTGATAAAGAAATTAGCTTCTGTAATTTCATTTTAGGATATGTGAAAATGAGATTTAAAACTATTGATGATGCTACATACTCATCTTATCTATCAAATACAAAAATATCTATATTACCTTACTTTTTTAAAGAAAATAAAAAATTAAAGGATATAAACACATTTGATATCCAGAAGTATTATTTTCATGAATTAAATGTAAGAGGAGTTTCTGCTAATACTGTTATTCATTATCATAATCTTTTAAGTTTAACATTCAAATATGCTCAAAAAATAGGAATAATTGATATAAATCCTATGTTAAATGTTGAGAAACCTAAAAAGGTTAGGTATATTGCAAAAGTTTATAATCATGAACAAATAAAAGAAATGCTTGAAATCTTAAAAAGAGAAGATAAAGCATTGTACTTAGGAGTAGTTATAACTAGCTTCTTTGGTTTAAGAAGAAGTGAATTACTAGGTTTAAAGTGGTCAGCTATAAATTTTGCAGATAATACAATGAGTATTATTCATACTGTTACAGAGACTAACTTAAATGGTAAAAATGTTTTAATAAAAAAAGATAAGACAAAAAGTACAGCTGGTTTAAGAAGTTTTGTTTTACCTGGATCTATAAAAGAGATGCTTCTGGAGTTAAAAGAAGAGCAAAAAAGAAATAAAGAAAGACTAGGTAAAGGTTATTATAAAAAAGATGAAGAATATGTTTATGTTAATGAAGGTGGAGAGTTACACAAACCTAAGTTCTTGACTAATGGTTTTAGGAAGTTCTTAGCAAAACATAATTTAACACATATTAGGTTTCATGATTTAAGACATAGCTGTGCAACAATATTATGTGAAAGTAATGTAAATGTAAAAGACATTCAAATGTTCTTAGGACATAGCAGTGCTAAAACTACAATGGATATATATGTACATCAGATGAACAGGAGTAATTTATCAACGATATCTATAATTAATGAAAAAATAGGTATCTGATAAACTTACTAAGTCAATCAAAATAAAAAAAGTTACCATTAAAACTAATGGTAACCCAGATATTTATGTATTTTGTTTGACTTTCGACCCTGTCAAAACCTGTCAAAATAATTTTTTGAGTACCGCTAATACTCAATAAATCAGTGTTATATGGCGGTGAGAGAGGGATTTGAACTGTATTATATTATACATTTTTTGATAATTTTTAATTTTTTAATCTTTTTTTGTAGCTATCGTTAATTTCTGTCTTTTCTTATTATCCTTCCTTCACTTACAATATTATCGCCAGTTGTTTAAAAAATTATCATATATTTATTATACTTTATATATTGAGAAAAAGGCAAGATATTTTTATATCTTTTTTTTATTTTCAATAAAAAAAGCAGGAAATTAATCCTGCTTCTATGCTTGTTCTTTATAATAATACCCTAACATTAAACTTCCATCTAATCTTTCTTTATCTTCAAATAGCATTATATCACTTATACATCTTCTTATTCTATCTTCCAGTTCTATATTGCTATTTGACATAGTAATATTATAAATTAATTCCTTTGCTCCTTGTGTTTCTTCTGTTCTTCCAATTTCTTTTAAGGCATTATCTATATCTGTAATACCCTTTAAATTTTTTACTCTTTCCTTATAATAACCTAATACTGTTCCTACTGCTTTACTAAATTCTTTAATATCCATTTTTTACCTCCATAAAAATTTATTCTCTTTGAGAGTACATTTTATGTTTACGGTTAATTTTTTTCTCCTAATTGGAATAGAAGCATTTTTATAAGATCCTTGCTTTTTACTTTAGCAAAGTTTTCTTTAGCATCTTGGATTATATAATCTGTGTCAGCATAATCATATATATATAAAGTTTCTACTCCTTCTATCTCTTTGATTATAAAAAAAATATATACTTCTTTGTAATCAAACATTGCTATGTCAGCTGTTAACTCATTTAGTAGATTTAAGCTTTCTATTAAGCTCTCTGATGTTTCTTTGATTTGATATTTTTCACAGAGTTTTAGATATTTATCAACATCATCAAATTCATAAGTAATTGCTTCTCCTTTATTTTTTAAGTATTCTGCTGAAAATAATATCATATATCCTCCTAAAATATAATTGTGTTTTGTTTAATTCCTTCTATTACATAATCATAAACTTCAACCTCATAAAAATCATAGGTGAAAAATCTTTTTTCAGTTCTTAGATTTTTAAATCCTCTTAGATAATTATACCAATCTGAAACATTAACTGTTTTCTCATATTCTTCAGTTTCTTCAGGTAATTTTTCTAATTCAACCCAAGTAACTCTATTTTCTATTTCATTTAACAAATCAGTTTTTTTGATTTGTTTTTCAAAAATCTTTGGTATATATATTTTTTTAATTTCTCCAGTTTCAATTTTATCTTTTATAAACTCATCATAGTAATCTTTGTTTACATCATTTGGCATGAATTCAGTTTTAACTGCATTTTCAGTCTCGACTTCTAGCAATACAAGCCCGTATTGCATAAAAGTATTTAACTTACCTTTTGGTTTAAAAAGATAAACTACTTCTCTTGAATTATTGCTTCTATAATTTTCTTCCCAATTATCATTTCCTGTTATTGATATTGGGAGTATCCCATAATTTAATATATCTTTTAATTCTTGAAGTCCTACATTTTTAAATAACTTCATTTTAGTCCTCCTAAATGTTTATCTTTCTATGTAGAGCCAGTTCCAGCTGGCTCTTTTTTTATATATCAAATGCCATATCTCTTGCTTCTGAAAGTTTTTTCCAATTTAAACCTATTCTAAAACTTTCATCATCTTCACGAATTATGTCTGCTATTTCTTTTAAATATTGTTTATTATTTGTATCTAATTCCCTTCCTAAATCACTTGCAAGTTCTTTTAAATTTTCAGGCATATTTTCAGAAGAAATATCATCTAAAAATTCTAGGATTTCGATATCTCTTATATATAAAGTATTATCATTTTTATTATAGTCATATAAATCTTTTAAAATAGTTTGGTAACAATCTTCTACTATATCTTTAAAAGTATCAAAATCTTCTGTTCCTTTCATTATTTCATATATTTTTACTAGGTATTTTATACATATATCGCTTATGTGATACAAATATTCTCTTTTTTCATTTCTAGTTCTTTCTTCATTTAGTAATATCTTTTTTAATGATTTTATTTCAAAGTTAAAACTTCTTATATAGTCAAAAACTTCATTATCAAAAATTTGGCTATCATCTATAAAATCCCAATCAAAATCTTTCATTGGATGTTTTCTATAGCCACTTTCTTTATTATCCTTATGTTCTATAAATCTTGCCACATCACATATAAAATTATTTACTAATTTAATTTCTAATTTTTCCATTTTACCCCTCCTTATTTTTTTAACAATATTTTTAATGCTTCTCTCACTGTTTCAGCTATTGATTTTCTATTTTTATTACTATACTCAATAACTTTATCATATAATTCTTCATTCAATCCTATTTTTATGCTATGGTTGATTGGATCTTTTGCTGGAGGTCTTCCTATCTTTTTTTTATCTTTCATAATTTCTCCCTTGATTTTAATTATTATAAATGTTATAATTAATTACAAATTTAAAGTGGACATTTTTGAGCCTTCTTAGTTTAACTAAGAGGGCTTATTTCTTTTTATTTAGTTTTATTAATACAATTATAACTAGTATTAATGTTATTGGTTGTAATATGTCATTTATAGCTCTTAATACTTCCATTTTATCCCTCCTTTTTCTTTTATTTTTAAAGGAAGATAGGGGAGAGTGGAGGAGTGAGATTACTCTCAAACCTCCTTTCTCTTGTTATATCTTATTTTCTCAATTGCCTAATAAGAACAATGATGGATAAGATATAAAAGATTATCTCCAATATCTCCTTTAAAGTGGACATCTTCTCACCTCCTTATGTATCTATTATACTTTAAAGGTTCAAAAAAGTCAAGATATTTTTTTGAACCTTTAAAATATTTTTTTATAAAAAAAGGAGTAGGAAAGTCCTACCCTTTAAGTTCATTTAATTTCATTATCAAAATCTTCTTGCTTTATATCTTCAGGTTTTATATTTTTTTCTTTATCTTTTAAAGAATCTGTATTACACTTATCTCCTTTACACTGCTCAAGAGCTGCTTTTAATTTTTGTGGAATAGGTAATCCTGCTCTTGCTCCATTTTCTGCTATACTTAGTAATTCATTAGCACAATAAAATAATCCTACTAAAGTTCTAAAAGCTAGTTCTGGAACTAATTTATGCATCAAAGAAGCACCACATAATACAACTAAAATTAAAAGTTTTTTTCTTAAACCTTTAAAAGCTCTTTTAGAATTAAGATTTTGTGTTTTGTAGCCAGCAAACATTCCACTTAAAAAATCTAAAAACATTAATCCAAATAATACTTGTGAGAGAGTATCCCATCCTCCAATTAGCCAGATAAAAAAAGCTATCGCATATGCACAGATTTTTGTAATAATTTCTAAAAATTCTACTGTCATCTCTCTTCCCCCTATTTAAAAATATATTCTGTGTATTGTGCTTCTATAACTTTTTTTCTTATAAATTTCTTTTTCCCCACTTTTTCAATTGTTACTGTTTTATCTTTTACTGTTTCTTCTAATTGCTCCTTAGATATATTTTCTACTTTAAGAGGGATATCAACTACAGTTGTTCCAGGATCACTATTAGCACAACCTTTAATAAAAAATGACATTAATAATAAAAAAATTATTTGTTTCATTCTTCATCCCCTTTGTTATTTTTTCCTTTAAAATATTCCCCTATATTCTTTTTACCCCACAATCCTGCACCAAACATTCCACAACACATTATTAAAAATGTAGGAACATTTACTTCAAAGAATATATATCTTCTTTCTAAAATAAAAGCTAAAATTGATAATATAAGCCCCCAAGCACACCAAGCACAACCAATCCAAACACATAATGGAAAAGTTATAGGTATTATCTTTTCAAAAAGTTTTTGCTTAGTTTTAGCATCTTCAATATCTAATCTTCTTAATTCTTTTTCAAGCTCAGCTTGAGCATTTTTATCAGGAACAAATTTATTTACTATTTCTAAAGTTTTATCTAATATTGCCATATTATCCTCCTAAATTTCTTTAATAAAATTTACAAATAAATTTACAACATCACTTTCTACAGAATACTTTAAAGATTCATCATTGTTAGTTCCAAAGAAAGGTTCTACCAAGATATATGTATCTTTTGACTTACATATTCCATAACCACCTCTAACTTTACTATCCTGGATCTCTATTATTCCATTTCTCCCTCTTATCTTACTGCCAAACACATTTTGTAATCTAGCCATAAAGTTAGTTGCTAATTTTTTAGCTTTATCATTTGTATAGTAAACCAAACATTCACAACCATTTGCCATTTTATTTTCAGCAGCATTAAAATGAAGTTCAATACATAGTTTATAATCTTTAGAATTAAGTTCTTCCAAAACTTTATACATTTCTCTTGTGTAATATTCATTAGGTTCTCTTTCATATATGTCAACTAATTCAGGAACAACAGTTTTAATTTTTTCAGCTACTCTTTTCCAATAATCATATTCACTTCCTACTATTTGTGAATAAGCCCCCTTAGATCTTTTGTTATGTCCAATGATTAGTGCTACTTTCATTCTTTGCCTCCTACTGCTTTCATAACTAATTTATGTAATTCATTTACTTTATTTTTAAATTCTGTGATTGTCAGCTCTTTAGGTTCAATTTCTGTTTTGAAAAAACTTTCAGAATTGAAAATTGACTGTATAAACATTGTTCCAGAGAACATCATATCCTCTAAATCTTCTACTGACATTGGCATTCCAAATCCATCTTGAAAATACCAGGTAGATTTTAAATCTTTTTTAGTTTTCTTTTTTCCTATTTCTAAAGATTTAATTGATATTTCCATATATATCAAATCTTTTGTTCTTAATCTTTGCCTATGATTTTTATAGTCAAAGCCATATTCTAATGCTTCATTTTTTAGTTGATCCACTAGATTAAAATAATCATCTTTTTCTCTTTTTGAATCATATTCCCATATAGCAGAATCTCTATTCCAAGTTAAATACTTTTCATTTTTATTTGGTTTAGGAATTTTCACAATCTTTTTATCTCTTACAACTTCTCCTGGTTCTAATTGAACTTCTATTCCTTCTTCAATTAGTTCTTCTCTTGACATTTCTCTTATCATATTAGTTGAAGGATCATAAGTTGGATTTTTAAAAGCTTCATTCCTTTCAACTATAATATAGTCATCTTTATTAAGGTCAGGATAATCTAAAAATAAATTATTATTCATATAGTCTCTAACTTCTTCTGCAGTTAGATTAACTGAAAACTTTACCTCTGCCCTCTTACCTTTTGTGTATATATAGAACATATTTTTTCTCCTTTCATTTTGTATAGATTTTCAAATTTATTCAGTTTTTTATAATTTAAAATGCTATTTTGAGTGTCTTATATATAAAATTCTTAAAAATTATATTTAAGAAAAAACATAAAAATATGCTCAAAGCTACAAAATAAAACTATAAATTCTTTATAAATTTGAAAATCTATGTAATATTTAACTAAAAAATACCTAATTTTTTCCTTGCTACAATAAGAGTATTTCTTATTTCGGTAGCACTTACTTTTTGAATATAGTGTTTACTTGTGACACCACTGCTAGAATGATTAGCATAACTTGAAGCTAATCCTAGTCCAGCTAAATTATTTATTAAATTAATGCTAGTTTTCCTAAGAGTATGAGGATATAGATCCTCTATTCCTAAAATTTTTCCTAGCTTCTTTATTCTTCCACGAATAGCTCCTTGTGTCATTTGAGCATATTTTCCTTTGTATTTTGCTATAAATAAGTATTCAGATTCTATTTCATTTTCTTCTCTCTCTTTCAACCATTCTTTAAGTAATTCCTTACATTTATTAAAGAAGAAGGCATTTACTACATATCCTTCCTTCTCTTTTACATCTTTGAAATATCCATTCTCTAAGTCTAATTGACTTAATTTTAAGCTATGAATGGCTGATATCCTACAGGCACTATCAAGAAATAGTTCCCATAGAATTCTATCTTGCAAATCATATTTTTTGTTTTCTACCTGCATATAAAGCCTTACCGTTAAAATTTGTTCTGTTGTTAAGAAATAACTATTTCTAACCTTATCTTTTTCTGTAAATCTCAATCTATCTAATTTTTCTGAAAATGGATGATACTTTATTTTGTTTCTTCTAACACACCAAGCATAGAATGTTGATATAGCCGTAGTCTTATTCATTAAAGTTCTTTTACTGTTTCCTAAGTTTCTACAATAATTTCTGTAACTTTCTATTATTGTTGGCATTTCCATCAGTGTATCCTTACTAAGAAGTAATCTATTTTTATAAGCTTTTTGAAACCACATTAGGAACAACTTAAAATTGTTACAGTAAGTTTTATACGTGGTCTCCCACGTCTCCCAATTACTGCTCTTACAACTGTTAAGATATTCTAAGTAAACTTCTACATTTTCCTTTTTTAAATTTTCTAATACTACTAAATTCATAATATCCCTCCAAAAATTTGATATAGATATTATATAAAATTAATAGGATGGAAAAT
>ERZ772974.196-NODE-196-length-47140-cov-14.102857_pt1 | contig 47140 bp, 47 predicted proteins | sample MGYA00580671_ERZ772974 | MGnify/ENA primary metagenome ERZ772974 (study PRJEB29015, sample SAMEA2738065) | human oral metagenome | biome: human oral; feature: human-associated habitat; material: saliva | place: China | collected 2218 ... | reverse complement strand
TGATTTTTTATCGTTAAGAAATTTACTCAGTAACGAACTATTTTTTACTTTTTGTTAATTTGCAACAACCCCTTATTTGTTTTTATTTTTTATTTCTTTGTTGATAGTCTGCTTCAATATCAGCTTTCCATTCTTTTTTCAATTCTTTTCCTGAACGAACTTCTGAAACTGCATTATTTAAGCTCTTATAATTTAATTGAGTTCCAACACTATCAGAATTATAGTTAACTGCTCTTTCAGCACTAATACCTATTGCACTTGCAGTTTCTATTGCATCTATATTAGCACCTAAGAATAAAAATTCCCAACCATATTTTTCCTTTTGAGTTTCTATTAATCTCTTAACAGTAGCAGAGTTATATTCCTTACTAGCATTTTCTAAACCATCTGTTATTATGATAAATAAAACTTTAGTTGCTTTTTCATCTTTAGATAATGTGTCTTGTATGGCTTTTTCTTTAGCTATAGTTTTACCAATAGCATCTAAAAGTGCTGTACTTCCTCTAACATAATATTCTTTTTCTGTTATATTTTTTACTTTAGTGATATCCACTCTATCATGTAACAGTTCATATTGATCGTCAAACAAAACTGTTGTAATATAGGCTTTACCTTCCACTTTTCTTTGTTTTTCTAATACAGAATTAAAACCTCCAATAGTATCTGATTCCAATCCACCCATAGAACCACTTCTATCTAAAATAAATATTACATCCACTACTTCTTTATTTTTACTTATAGATTTAGCTTGAACTTCTGCTGAAAAACTAAAAGCAAAAACTGTAACTAACAATGCCATTAAAAATTTCATTGACACCAACTCCTTTTTTTATAAAAATTTCTATGACTAATTATAACATAAAAAAATTATTTGAAAAGTGTAAATAATATTAAAAAACTATGATAAAATAAATAACAAATACTATTTTAGGAGGAGATTATGAGAAAGGCAAATAGAGAAGTCAAAGATAGAAATGAAATTATAGAAATCATGAAAAGATGTGATGTATGTAGATTAGTTTTTAACAATGGAGACTATCCTTACATTGTTCCTTTAAATTTTGGTTTAGATGCTGATGAAGAAAAAGTCATTATCTATTTTCATAGTGCCTTAGAAGGAACAAAAGTTGAAATAATGAAAAGAGAAATGAAAGCGACTTTTGAAATGGATTGTAATCATGAACTTCAATATTATGAAGATAGAGGATATTGTACTATGGCTTATGAAAGTGTTATAGGTAGAGGTAAAATAAGAATATTATCTGAAGAGGAAAAAATGGAGGCTTTAAAGAAGTTAATGGCTCAATATCATAAAGATAAAGAGGCATATTTTAATCCTGCAGCAATACCTAGAACTCTTGTTTATTGTCTTGAAGTGGAAGAGATGACTGCAAAAAGAAAATAAGCTTAGATAAGTTCACATTCATTAAAAATTATGATAAAATATAGTGATTTAAATTAAATATAAGTGAGGTAAGATAATGAAAAAATTTTGGAAAAGCATAATATTTTTAGGACTACTATTAACAATGGTATCTTGCTCTACTATGCATACTATAATTTCTAAAAGAAATTTAGATGTACAGACTAAGATGTCAGACACAATTTGGTTAGAGCCTGCAGCTGCAAACCAAAAAACTGTATTTGTAAAAGTTTCAAATACAAGTGGAAAGAATTTAAATATTGAACAAAAAATAATAAGTGTTTTATCAGCAAAAGGTTATAGAATAGTTAACGATCCTGCTGAAGCAAAATACTGGTTACAAGCTAATATTTTAAAAGTAGATAAAGTTAATCTAAATAATGAGAATGGTTTCTCTGATGCTGTTTTAGGTGCTGGAATTGGAGGAGTTTTAGGTGCTCAACGTTCAGGTGGAGCTTATACTGCACTTGGTTGGGGACTTGCTGGAGCTGCAATAGGTACAATAGCAGATGCTTTAGTTAGTGATACAGCTTATGCAATGGTAACTGATATTTTAATTTCTGAAAAAACAGGAAAAAATGTACAAAGTTCTACAAGAAACTCTGTTAAACAAGGAAATTCAGGGACTATGACTTCTAGTACTAGCTCTTCATCTAATATGGAAAAATATTCTACAAAAGTTTTAAGTACAGCAAACCAAGTAAACTTAAACTTTGATAGTGCTATTCCTATATTAGAAGATGAATTAGGAAAAGTTATTTCAGGAATATTCTAAAAACAAAATTATATAAGTGAGGTAATGGAATGAAGAAGATTCTAAAGACTGTATTTATTTTAACAATAATATTAACAATTGTGCTTTCTTCCACTATACACACTATAATTTCTAAAAGAAATCTTGAAGTACAGACTAAGATGTCAAATACAATCTGGTTAGAACCTGTTGATACAGATCAGAAGACAATATTTGTAAAAATTTCAAATACATCTGATAAAGATTTAGATATTGAGTCAAAAGTGATAAATGCTTTAAAAACTAAAGGTTATAAAATAGTAAAAGAGCCGTCTGAAGCGAAGTACTCTTTACAAGTTAATATTTTAAATGTAGAAAAATCAAATCTAAATGATGCTAATGGTTCAGGATTTTCTGAAGTATTTATGGCAGCTGGAATCGGAAGTATTTTAGCTACTCAATCTCCAGAAGATAGAGCTAATATTGTAGGTTTAGGTATGGCTTCAGCTACTCTTGCAAGGATATCGTCTGCCTTTGTAAAAGATGTTGTCTATGCTATGATAACTGATGTTTTAGTCAGTGAAAAAATTGGAAAAAATGTGCAAGTAACAACTGTGAATTCAGTAAGCCAAGGAATTTCAGGAACAAGAACTTCTACTTCTTCTGAAACTTCTAATATTGAAAAGTATTCAACAAGAGTCTTAAGTACTGCTAATAAAGTAAACTTAAAATTTGAAAATGCTATGCCTGTATTAGAAGATGAATTAGTAAAAGTAATTACTGGAATATTTTAAAAATAAAAATAGAAATGGAGATGATACTATGTACCTAGATGAATATAAAAAATGGTTAGATTCTACTATGTTATCTGAAAATGAAAAAGAAGAATTAAGAAGCATTGCTAATGATGAAAAAGAAATTGAAAATAGATTTTATACTAATCTAAGCTTTGGAACAGCTGGTATGAGAGGTGTAAGAGGTATAGGTAAAAATAGAATGAATAAATATAATATAAGAAAAGCTACTCAAGGTTTAGCAAATTATATTATAGAAGCAACTGGAGAAACTGGAAAGAAAAAAGGAGTTGCTATTGCTTATGATTCAAGATTAGATTCAGTTGAAAATGCTATCAATACTGCAATGACTTTAGCAGGTAATGGAATAAAAGTTTATTTATTTGAAGGAATAAGATCAACTCCAGAACTTTCTTTTGCAGTAAGAGAATTAAAAGCTCAAGCAGGTGTCATGATTACAGCTTCTCACAATCCAAAAGAATATAATGGATATAAAGTTTATTGGGAAGATGGAGCACAAATAGTTGACCCTCAAGCAACAGCAATTGTAAGTGCTGTTGAAGCAGTAGATATTTTTAATGGTATTAAATTAATGGATGAAAAAGAAGCTATAGAAAAAGGCTTACTTGTTTATGTTGGTGAAAAATTAGATGATAGATTTATAGAAGAAGTTAAGAAAAATGCTATCAATCCTGATGTAGAAAATAAGGATAAAATCAAAATTGTTTATTCACCTTTACATGGGGTTGCAGCAAGACCTGTAGAAAGAATCTTAAAGGAAATGGGTTATACAAGTGTATATCCTGTGAAGGAACAAGAACAACCTGATGGAAACTTCCCTACTTGTGACTATGCTAACCCTGAAGATACAAGTGTATTTAAACTAAGTACAGAGCTTGCAGATAAGGTTGGAGCTGAAATCTGTATAGCTAATGACCCTGATGGAGACAGAGTAGGACTTGCTGTTCTTGATAATAATGGAAAATGGTTCTTCCCTAATGGAAACCAAATAGGTATCTTGTTTGCAGAATATATTTTAAATCATAAAAAAGATATTCCAGCAAATGGAACTATGATAACAACAGTTGTATCAACTCCACTTTTTGATACTATTGTTAAAAAGAATGGTAAAAAAGCATTAAGAGTTCTTACAGGTTTCAAATATATTGGTGAAAAAATTAGACAATTTGAAAATAAAGATTTAGATGGAACTTTCTTATTTGGTTTTGAAGAATCAATTGGTTATTTAGTTGGTACTCATGTTAGAGATAAAGATGCTGTTGTTGCTTCTATGATAATAGCAGAAATGGCTACTACTTTTAAAAACAATGGTTCTAGTATCTACAATGAAATAATAAAAATTTATGAAAAATATGGTTGGCGTTTAGAAACTACTATTCCTATAACTAAAAAAGGTAAAGATGGACTTGAAGAAATACAAAAAATCATGAAATCTATGAGAGAAAAAACTCATACTGAAATTGCAGGAATAAAAGTAAAAGAATATAGAGATTATCAAAAAGGTGTTGAAGATTTACCAAAATCTGATGTTATACAAATAGTTTTAGAAGATGAAACTTACTTAACAGTAAGACCTTCTGGAACTGAACCTAAGATTAAATTCTATATTTCAGTTGTTGATAGCGATAAAAAAGTTGCTGAAGAAAAATTAGCAAAATTAGAAAAAGAATTTTTGAATTATGCTGAAAATCTATAATACTTACATACATATTCCTTTTTGTGAAAGAAAATGTAACTATTGTGACTTTACTTCGTTAAAAGGAACTGATAATCAAATTGAAAAATATGTTAATTATCTTTTGAAAGAAATAGATATTTATAGCAAAGACTATGATTTATCAGAAAAACAGGATACTATATACTTTGGTGGAGGGACACCTTCCCTCCTACCAATAGATAGCTTAAAAAGAATTTTATCTAGATTTTCTTATGATCAAAATACTGAGATTACTATTGAAGTAAATCCTAAAACTGTTGATATCAATAAGTTGAAAGAATATAGAAATTTAGGAATTAATAGATTAAGTATAGGAATTCAAACTTTTAATGATGAAAATTTAAAGGTTTTAGGAAGAATTCATAACTCAGAAGAAGCTATAGAAGTATATAATATGGCAAGAGAAGTTGGCTTTAAAAATATTAGTCTAGATATTATGTTCTCTTTACCTAATCAGACTTTAGAAATGTTAAAAATTGATTTAGAAAAATTAATTCTTCTAAATCCTGAACATATCTCAATCTACTCTTTGATATGGGAAGAAGGAACAAAATTCTTCAAAGATTTAAAAGCTGGGAAATTAAAAGAAACTGATAATGATTTAGAAGCTACTATGTATGAATATATAATTGACTATTTAAAATCAAAAGGATATGGACATTATGAAATCTCAAATTTTTCTAAAAAAGATTTTGAAGCAAGACATAACTCTATATACTGGGAAAATAAGAACTATTTGGGGCTTGGTCTTTCAGCTGCAGGTTATTTAGGAAATCTAAGATATAAGAATTTCTTTCATTTAAAGGATTATTATGATAAACTAGATAAGAATATTTTACCTGTTGATGAAAGAGAAGAACTTACAGAAGATGATATTGAACAATATAGATATCTAGTAGGATTTAGACTTTTAAATAATCCTCTTATTCCAAGTAAAGAATATTTAGAAAAATGTGAAATTTTAGAAAAAGAAGCTTATCTTGTAAAAAAAGAAAATGGATATATTTTAAGTTCTAAAGGACTTATGTTATTTAATGACTTTATTGCAAATTTTATAGATGATTAATATTACAAAAGAGGTTTTATTATGAGTATTCAAGCTAGTGTTGAAGAAATTTTAGAAGATATTAAAAAATATTCTCCTTATCCAGAAAAAGTAAAATTAATTGCTGTTACTAAGTATTCTACTGTTGAAGATATAGAAGAATTTTTAAAGACAGGACAAAATATCTGTGGAGAAAATAAAGTTCAAGTTGTTAAAGATAAAATAGAATATTTTAAAAATAAGAATACAGATATTAAGTGGCACTTTATTGGAAATTTACAAAAAAATAAAGTAAAATACATTATAGATGATGTAGTTGCGATACACTCTGTAAATAAATTAAGTTTGGCTCAAGAAATTAATAAAAAGGCCGAACAGTCAGGGAAAACTATGGATGTTTTATTGGAAATTAATGTCTATGGTGAAGAAAGTAAACAAGGTTATTCCTTAGATGAACTAAAATGTGATATAATAGAATTGAAAAATCTTAAAAATTTGAATATAATAGGAGTAATGACTATGGCTCCATTTACAGATGATGAAAAAATTTTAAGAATGGTTTTTTCAGAGCTTAGAAAGATTAAAGATGAGTTAAACAAGGAATACTTTGATAATAATCTTACTGAGCTGTCTATGGGAATGTCCAACGATTATAAAATCGCCTTACAAGAAGGAAGTACATACATAAGAGTTGGAACAAAAATTTTTAAATAATTTAAAGGAGGATAATAGATTATGGGAATTTTAAAGGATATCAAAGAATTAGTAGGTATTAACACTGAAGAAGAATATGATGAAGAAGAAGTTATAGAAGAAACATCGAGAACACTTTCAAAAAGAGAACAAATGGAAATGGATACTGTTGATGAATTTAGATATGATGATTACAGTACTATTTTTATTGATCCAAAACAATTTGAAGATTGTAAGAAAATTGCAAACTATATAGAAAAAGAAAAAATGATTACAATCAACTTAGAAAATATTGGACCAAATGTTGCTCAAAGAATAATGGATTTCTTAGCGGGGGCTATGGAAATTAAAAATGCAAGTTTTGCTCAAATTGCAAAAAATGTATATACTATTGTTCCTGAAAATATGAAAGTTTATTATGAAGGAAAAAGAAGAGAAAAGAAATTAATAGATTTAGAAAAAGGTGAAAGATTTGAAGGAGAAAATTAAAGCTTTAGCTTTATTTTCAGGTGGTTTAGACAGTGCTTTAGCTATAAAACTGGTACAAGATCAAGGTGTTGAAGTAATTGCTTTAAATTTTGTATCACATTTTTTTGGTGGAAAAAATGAAAAAGCTGAAAAGATGGCTGAACAATTAGGAATTAAGCTAGAATATATCGATTTTAAAAAGAGACATATGTTTGTTGTTGAAGATCCTGTTTATGGTAGAGGAAAGAATATGAATCCTTGTATAGATTGCCATTCATTGATGTTTAAAATAGCAGGAGAATTACTAGAAGAATATGGTGCTCACTTTGTTATATCAGGAGAAGTTTTAGGACAAAGACCTATGTCACAAAATGCACAAGCTTTAGAAAAAGTTAAAAAGTTATCAGGTATGGAAGACTTAGTTTTAAGACCTTTATCTGCTAAACTTTTACCTCCAAGTAGGGCTGAGCTTATGGGTTGGGTTGATAGAGAAAAACTTTTAGATATCAATGGACGTTCAAGACATAGACAAATGGAATTAATGAATTCATATGGACTTGTTGAATATCCTAGTCCAGGTGGAGGTTGCTTACTAACTGATCCTGGTTATTCAAGTAGATTAAAAGTTTTAGAAGATGATGGGCTTCTTAAAGATGAACATTCATGGCTTTTTAAACTTATAAAAGAGGCTAGATTCTTTAGATTTGATAAAGGAAGATATCTATTTGTTGGTAGAGATAAAGAATCAAACATGAAAATTGATGAATATAGGAAAGAAAAAAATCTAAAATTCTATATCCACAGTGCAGAAGTTCCAGGACCTCATTTAATTGCTAATACTGATTTAAGTGATGAAGAAATAGAATTTGCTAAAAATCTATTTTCTAGATATTCTAAAGTAAAAGGAAATGAAAAAATTAATTTAAATAATTCAGGAAATATAGAAACAGTAGATGTAGTTGACTTGAAAAAGTTAGATGAAGAGATAAAAAAATATCAACAACTATAAGATAAAAAATGGGGCCTATGCCCCATATTTTTATTATTTTGTGTAGTCATAAAAACCTTTACCAGTTTTTTGTCCTAATTGTTTTCCACGAACCATTTTTCTTAATAAAGTATGAGCTCTATATTTGCTATCTCCTGTTTCATGATATAAAACATCCATTATAGCAAGACATACATCTAGTCCAATTAAGTCTCCTAAAGCTAGAGGCCCGATAGGGTGATTTGCACCTAATTTCATTGCAGCATCTATTCCTTCTACACTTGCAACTCCTTCAGCATATATTCCAATAGCTTCATTAATCATAGGAACTAAAATTCTATTTACAACAAATCCTGGAGCTTCTTCAACTTGTACTGGAACTTTTCCAATATCTTCAGAAATCTTTTTAATTTTTTCTACTATTTCAGTTGGAGTATGTAGTCCAGCAATAATTTCTACAAGTTTCATTACAGGTGCTGGGTTAAAGAAGTGCATTCCTATCATAGGTCTCTTTAGTCCTGCTCCAATTTCTGTAATTGATAGAGAAGAAGTGTTTGTTGCAAATATAGCATCTGCTTTACAAATTTCATCTAATTCTTTAAAAGTTTGTTTTTTAATTTCCATGTTTTCAATAGCAGCTTCAATTACTAAATCACAATCAGCACAAATTTCTTTTGTACCAGTTGTAATTCTTCCTAAAATAGCATCTGCTTCAGCTTGTTCCATTTTACCTTTAGCTATTCTTTTTTCAAAACCTTTTGCTATTTTATTTTTTCCATTTGCAGCAAATTCATTATTGATATCACAAAGTGCTACTGTAAATCCTTCTGTTTGTGCAAATGCTTGAGCAATACCTGCACCCATTGTTCCTGCTCCAATAATTCCTACTTTCATAATTCGACCTCCGTTTTACTTATTTTTATATTCTACACCTTTAACTTTTTCTAAGAATGCTTTCATTCCAACTTTTTGATCTTCTGTTGTAAAGCAACTTCCAAATAGCTTTTCTTCTATTATTATTGCTCTATCCATATCAGTGTCAATTCCTTCGTTTATCGCTTTTTTAGAAGCTCTAACTGCGAAAGGAGCATTTTTAGCAATTTTAGCTGCTAATTTTTTTGCTTCTTCTAATAATGTTTCTTGAGGATAAACATGATTTACAAGCCCAACATTCAGAGCTTCATCAGCTTTAATAGCATTAGCTGTATAAATCATTTCTTTAGCTTTTCCTAAACCAATAAGTCTTGCTAATCTTTGAGTACCACCAAAACCTGGAGTTATTCCTAAACCAACTTCTGGTTGTCCAAACACTGCATTTTCAGAACAAACTCTGAAATCACAACTCATTGCTAATTCACAACCTCCACCTAAAGCAAATCCGTTAATAGCCGCAATAACTGGAAGAGGAAAAGTTTCTATTTTTCTAAATACTTCATTTCCTTTGTTACTAAATCTAGCTGCTTCACTATTATTTAGAGGTGCCATTTCTGAAATATCGGCTCCTGCAACAAAAGACTTAGTTCCTGCTCCTGTTAAAATTACAACTCTTGTTGTTTCTAAATTTATGTTAGCAAAAGTTGAATTTAATTCATTTAATACTGCTGTGTTTAAAGCGTTCAATGCCTCTGGTCTTTCTATAGTTACAATCCCAATAAAACCTTCTTGTTTATAAGATACAACTGACATTTTACCACCTTCCTTTAATATAAATATTATGTGTATTTTTTATATCTTTATAATAGCATAATTGAATACAAAAATCAATAAAAAGCCTATTGATTTTATCAATAAGCTATGCTATAATTATTAAAAATTAAGAGATTTATATATTTCTCATAAAAAAAGGGAGTAGTTGTAAATAACAGTATCAACATCACGAAATTATTTTCTGGTACTGTAACCATTTTGGTAACAAGACTTTTGGTATGAATTATTTTTTCATATCAAAAGTTTTTTTAGTTTTATAATAAAAAAGAAGGAGACGATATGAAACATTTTACAAAGTCTAAAAAACATTTATTTGAAGAGTTTAAAACAAACTCAACTGGTTTAATTGAAGAGGAGGTAGTTGCAAGAAGAAAAAAATATGGAGAAAATAAGTTTGTTGAAAAAGAAAAAGATGGACTTATTAAAATATTTTTTAATCAATTTAAAGACTCACTTGTAATTATCTTGCTTATTGCAGCGGTTATTTCATTTTTTTCTGGAAATAAAGAAAGTGCTCTTGTTATAGTTTTAGTTTTAATTTTAAACTCTATTCTTGGAGCTTATCAAACTATCAAGGCTCAAAAATCTTTAGATAGTTTAAAAAAGATGTCTTCACCTAAATGTAAGGTTATTAGAGATCATGAACAATTAGAAGTGGATTCTGTTGAATTAGTTCCTGGAGATATTGTTATTGTTGAAGCTGGAGATATTGTTCCTGCTGATGGAAGAATTATAGAAAACTTTTCATTACTAGTAAACGAAAACTCTCTTACTGGTGAATCTAACTCAATAGAAAAAACAGATGAAGTTTTAGAATATGAAGATTTAGCACTAGGAGATCAAGTTAATATGGTATTCTCAGGAAGCCTTGTTAACTATGGTAGAGCAAAGATTTTAGTTACTGAAACAGGAATGAGCACTCAACTAGGAAAAATTGCAACTCTTTTAGATCAAACAGAAGAAAATGTTACTCCTTTACAAAAATCTTTAGATATATTTGGTAAGAGATTAACTCTTGGAATAGTTGTACTTTGTGTTCTTATCTTTGGAATTTATGTATATCATGGAAACACAGTTCTTAATTCTTTATTATTGGCTGTTGCTCTTGCTGTTGCAGCTATACCTGAATCATTAAATCCAATTATCACTATAGTATTGTCTATGGAAACTGAAAAATTATCTAAAGAAAATGCAATAGTTAAAGAATTAAAATCTATAGAAGCTTTAGGTTCTATCTCTGTTATTTGTTCTGATAAAACTGGTACTCTTACTCAAAACAAAATGACAGTAAAAAAGATTTTTATCAATGGAAAATTAGATAATGAATACTCTTTAGATAAAAATAAAAAAATTGATAAATTATTATTAGACAGTTTTATTCTATGTACAGATGCTACTGACACTATAGGAGATCCTACAGAAACTGCTCTTATTCACCTTACTCAAAAATATGACATGTCTTTTAGAGATGAAAGAAAAGATAGTAAGAGAATATCAGAAATACCTTTTGATTCTGTAAGAAAATTAATGACAGTTCTTTATGAAACAAAAAATGGTAAATATATTATTTTTACTAAGGGAGCTTTTGATTCTCTTGTAACAAGATTTAAATATTATCTTGATGAAAATGGTAATGTACAAAATATAAATGAGGAATTTATTAAAAAGATTGAAAAAGTTAACAATGAATTAGCTGAAGAAGGTTTAAGAGTTTTAACTTTTGCATATAAATACATTGATGGAGAAAAAGAACTTTCTAATGAAGATGAAAATGACTATATTTTCCATGCTCTTGTAGGTATGATAGATCCTCCTAGAGAAGAGTCTAAACTTGCTGTTCAAGAATGTATTAGAGGTGGAATTAAACCAGTTATGATAACAGGTGACCATAAAATAACAGCTAGAACAATTGCTAAAAATATAGGAATATTTAAAGATGGAGATATTGCACTTGAAGGTGTAGAACTTGAAAAAATGACTGATGAAGAATTAGAAAAGAATGTTGCAAATATTTCAGTTTATGCTAGAGTTTCTCCTGAACATAAAATAAGAATTGTTAATGCTTGGCAAAAACTTGGAAAAATTGTTGCTATGACAGGTGATGGAGTAAATGATGCTCCTGCTCTTAAAAAAGCAAATATCGGTATTGCAATGGGAATTACAGGGACAGAAGTTTCTAAGAATGCTGCTTCTATGATACTAGCTGATGATAACTTCTCAACAATAGTTAAGGCAATAATAACTGGTAGAAATGTTTATAGAAATATAAAAAATGCTATAGGTTTCTTACTTTCAGGAAATACTGCTGCTATACTTGCTGTGCTTTATTCATCACTTGCTAATTTACCAGTTATATTCTCAGCAGTACAATTATTATTTATAAACTTATTAACAGATAGTTTACCTTCAATAGCTGTAGGGGTTGAACCTAAAAATGAAGATATCTTAGATGAAAAACCTAGAGATCCTAATGAAGCAATACTAACAAAAAGATTTTCTGCTAAACTTCTAATTGAAGGAATTTTAATTGCTATCTTTATTATAATTGCTTTCTATATAGGATTAAAGGATTCGGCTTTAAAAGGTTCTACAATGGCTTTTGCTACTTTATGTTTGGCTAGATTATTCCATGGTATTGATTATAGAGGACAAAGAAATGTTTTTGCTATAGGTTTCTTTAAAAATAAATTCTCATTGATTGCTTTTGCAGTTGGATTTATTTTACTAAATGCTGTTCTACTATGCCCACCTCTATATAATATGTTTGGAATTACAAAATTAGAAACAGCTAACTTTATTCAAATTTATGTGTTATCATTAATACCAACAGTATTAATACAAATATATAAAGCTATAAAATATAGATAACAAAAGAAAAGGCTATTGTAGTTTACAATGGCCTTTTTCTAATTCTTATTTGAAGCTGTTGCAACATTTCCTTGTCACTTAATTCACTACTAGCTTGAACAACAACTTGGTACATTATTAGAAGAACTCTCCATTGTCACAATAGTTATCTCCAGTTAAAGTGAAGAATATAATGCAACAATCTTTATTATTATTTATTCTCTTAATTAATTTTGTTAAGAAATCTGCAGTATCCTTTTTTATTTTTTCATCTCTTGCAAACCAATATACTTCAACAAAAGTATAACCATCAACTATTTTACCATCAAAGATATATTCAGTATTTTGATGTTCAATGGTAAACCAAGTTCTATCACAACCAATAATTTCTGTTAAACCATCAATAATTTCTTTACTGTTTTCAACTATTAAGTTTTTTTCTATTCCTCTAATCTTTAAATGTGGCATATTATCACTCCTATTCTATTATCTTTATTCTATCAATAACTATATTATTTAAGCAGTATTTAAAAAAAATAAGCTATCACAATATATTAACTGTAATAGCTCTGTTTTTAAATATTAATACCATCTAGAACCTGAACAACATCCTCTATTTCCTCCATTATCGTAACCATCAGAATAATAATTATTTGAACAGTAATCTCTATTATATGTTCTTTCATACATTCCAAAATTATGATATTGAAATTCTCCATTCATCATATATCCCATATGTCTTGGTCTATGGTAAAAAGTGGCTGCCATACTTGAAACTCCAACAACTAATAATAAAATAACAAAAACAAATAATTTTTTCATGTTAAACCATCTCCTAAAAACTTAAATATTTTGTATATTGTACAACTTTATACAGCCTTTGTCAATAACTTAGACTATTTTCTTACTAAAAGCTAAGTCTACAATTTTAATACCATCAACAGCAGCACTCATAATTCCACCTGCATAACCTGCTCCTTCACCTATAGGAAAAATTCCTTTAACAGAAATTGATTCTCCCTTTAAGTCTCTTAAAATTTTAACTGGTGCTGAAGTTCTAGTTTCTGGTCCTATTAAATTAACTTTATTTGAAATAAACAATTTATTTTTACTCCAATTCTCAAATGCTGAATGAAGATTTCTTCTTATATAATCTGGAAAGAAATTATTTATATCATATGAAAATAATTTCATCTTGTAACTACTTTCTATCTCAAAACTAGTTTTTTGATTTTTCATAAAATCTATAACATTTTGATATATAGCTCCATAATTTCCAACTATCTCATAATTTTTCTTTTCTAATTCCTCTTGTAAATACATACCTGAGAAGATTTGACTTCCATAATCTCTTTCAGATACTCCAACAACTATTGCTGAATTTGAGAATTTCCCATTTCTTGTAGAATAACTCATACCATTGACAAGTGAAGCTCCTATTTCAGATGAAGCATTTACAATTTCTCCACCTGGACACATACAAAATGAGAAAGTTCCTCTTGTTTCTTTTTTATTGTTAAAAGCCATATTGTAAGTTGCTGCCTCTAAAAGTGGATTTGAAACAGCTTCTCCATATTGCATTTTATCAATATCTTTTCTTAAATGTTCTATTCTTACTCCAATAGCAAAAGGTTTATTCTCCATAGCAATTCCTTTTGAATATAGCATTTTATATGTATCTCTCGATGAATGTCCTATGGCAAAAATAACCTTATCTATATCATAGTTGTATCTTTTTCCATTATCCACTTCTAAAATCTTTAAAGATTTTATTTCATTATTTTTCACTTCTATATCTTCAACAAGTGAAGAAAAATGAAATTTTCCTCCTAAAGATTTTATTTTCTCTCTTAAATTTTTAACTACAATTCTTAAGACATCTGTTCCTATATGTGGTTTGTAGTTCCAAAAAATTTCTTCTTGAGCTCCACACTCAATAAATTCTTTGAAAACTTTTTCTATGTATTCACTTTTAATTCTAGTATTTAACTTTCCATCAGAATAAGTTCCTGCTCCACCTTCTCCAAACTGTATATTTGAATTGGGATTTAGAATAGAAGTTTTAATAAAATTGTCTGTTGTTATATTTCTTTTATCTACTTCTTCTCCTCTTTCGAATACAATAGGAATATATCCCAATTCTGCTAGTCTTAGAGCTGAGAAAAGTCCTGCAGGTCCCGTTCCTACAACAGCAACTTCTCTTTGAGGATAAAGTGCTACTCTCTTATCATAACTTTCATCTTTTGCTAAACTTAATTTTGAATATTTTTCTAAATTTATATTTTTCTTTAAACTAATCTCTAAAGTATAGATAAATTTAATATCATTTTTCTTTCTACTATCTATAGATTTTTTTAAATATTTTAAATTTTCTATATTATCTCTAGAAATACCATTTTTCTCTAATTCTTTATATATTTCTTTTTCTTGATTTTTATTTATTGATACAATTATATTACTGATATTAACTTTCATCTATTTTTACCTAACTTTCAATAAATCGTGTATTCTGATAACTCCTACAAAATTATTATTATCAAACACTGGTAACACATTTATTTGATGAGGTCTATCTTCCATGATTGATAAGGCTTGAGTTGCCATTTCTTCTTTATCAACCTTAGTATAATTAGTTGTCATTATATCACTAGCCTTTAAGCTAAAGAATTTTTCTTTGTGGCTTAAAGCTCTTCTTATATCTCCTTCAGTGATAATTCCTACTAAAAGACTGTTATCATCATTCATTACACAGACTACTCCAAGTTTTTTCTCACTCATTAAAATTACGATGTCTTCCATACTTGTATCAGCTTTACAAAGAGCAAGAGCTTCACCTGTTTTCATTAAATTTCCAACTTTTGTTAATAGCTTTCTTCCTAAACTTCCACCTGGATGATACATTGCAAAGTTTTGAGGTGAGAAATTTCTAAGTTTCATAAGACAACCTGCAATGGCATCTCCCATAACAAGTGCATTAGTCGTAGATGACATAGGTGCAAGATTTAAAGGACAACCTTCTTCATCTACATGTGTATTTATATATAGGTCTGAAGCTTTAGCAAGTCTTGAATTAATATTTCCTGTCATTGCAATTACAAAAGCACCTATATTTTTTATTGCTGGCATTATTGCAAGAATTTCATCACTTTCACCACTATTTGAAATAGCTAAAACTATATCTTCTGGATTGATAATTCCTAAGTCACCATGTAAACCTTCTGTTGAATTCATAAAAATACTTGTTGTTCCTGTTGAAGCAAAAGTTGCTGAAATTTTCTTACCTATTATTCCTGTTTTACCTATACCTGTAACAACTACTTTTCCTTTACAATCAAATATTTTTCTAACTACTTTTACAAAATTTTCTGATAGTTTATTCATTCTCTTTTCTAGAGATTTTATTTCTGTATCATAAATATTTTTAGCAATTTCTATAATTTCTTGATCTAACATCTTTTCCAACTCCCATATTTAATATAAATAAAATAAGTGAGTTACATTCCAGATTTTAGGATAAAAATTAAATAGAATGAGCCGAGTAATTGTCGGCGTGTTTGAAGCTGACTTGTCAGCAAGTTTGCCGAAATTACAGCGAATTCTTAATTTTTATCCGTTAAGAAATCTGGCTAGTAACGAACTATTTTATTATACTATCTTCTGTCACTAAAATATCAACTTTCATATCATATTCAGTTGTTTCAATACCTTCTTCAATTATTTGTTTTTCAAAGGCTATAGCAATTTTTTTAGCATTCTTATGAATAGCAAAAAATCTATCATAATAACCTCTACCAAAACCTACTCTATTTTTATCTCTATCAAAAGCTACTCCTGGTGTAATAATTACATCGATTTCACCTATATATTCTTCCCCATCAGGTTCTGAATTACCAAAAGGACTTACAATATATTTATTTTTATCTTCTATTGCTATCATTTTTTCCTTAGTAATTACCTTAGGTAAAACTAAAGTTTTCCCAGTCTTTTTAATATATTCATTTATTTTATCTGTCTTAACTTCATTCTTAAAATCCATATAAGACATAATAACTTTAGCATTTTTGAAATCTTCATTTTCTAATAATTTTTCAAATATCTTATCACTGGCAGTTTCAATATACTCCATAGATAAGTTCATTCTTCTTTCTTTTATTAAATTTCTAGCATCCTTTTTATTCATTATGATCTAACCTCTCTTTTATATTTTTAATATCTAACCAAAAGTTAGTTGCAACAGCTGCTTTTTTCCCACTTTCATTTCTTGCCTTAATAACAGTTTCGACATCATAAGTCAGATAACAATCTATATCACCTTTCCATTTTTTGAATTTTCCTCTTTCTTTTTCAAGGTCTACTTCTCTATTTTCTATCATTTGTGCAACTTCTTTTCCTAAGAAAACAATAATTTTTGGAGATATTAGAGCAATCTGCATATTTAATAAGTCTAAAAGTATTTTCTTTTCTTCCTCATCAAAATTCTTTATTTTAACTTCTCTCTTGCTAAGTGTAGTTATATAGTAAGCTTCAGGAACTATTCCAGCAAGGTCAAAAAGTCTTATAAGGAATTCTCCACTTGATTGAGCTTCAACCTTATAATCTTCTGATAAATAAAGTTTAGGGTCATTTCCAATAAATAGAACATCTGCATTTCTATTTCCCATACCTATATATATTTCTTGTTTGTCCTTAGGTAAAGTTTCAATACCTACACTTCCAAGTTCAAATTTTAATTCTTCCCATAATTCTGATATTTCTTCCACGAGTTATCACCTACTTATTCTATAGTAAATAATTTTGTAACCTTATCTTGACTTGTAATTTCACAATTTGGCTTTCTTAACATTCCTGTGAATTCATCTTCCAATGTTTCTTTAATTATACTTAAATGATTGCTATCCTTACTAACATGTGCCAAAAATACTTTCTTCAATTTATCTGTATACATTTCTTTGATAAACTTTGCACACTCATTATTTGAAAGATGTCCATTTCTACTTTTAACTCTTTCCTTTAAATTCCAAGGATATGAACAATTCATAAGAGTATTAAAATCATAATTACTTTCTATTACCATGGCATCTACATCTTTAAAATATTCTCTAACTATATTTGTTATATAACCAATATCAGTAGATATTGCTATTTTTTTATTAAGTTGGCTTTCTAATTTAAAACCAATAGTTCTTTCAGCATCATGCATAACATCGAATGGTAAAACCTTAACTTTATCATCAAGTATAAAGGCACCATCTATAAATTTTATTAGAGATTTATCTATTTCTCCTAATTTACTTGCTCCTGCCTTGTAACTTTCAGGAGTTATATAGATAGGAATATCGTATTTTCTTGCAATAACTCCTGCTCCATTTATATGGTCACTATGCTCATGAGTTATTAAAATCGCTGATATATCTGATAATTTTTTACCTATCATTTCCAATTTTTCTTCAGTTTTCTTACAACTAAAACCTGTATCTACCAATAATTTATAGTCTTCTATTTCTACAAAAGTTGAATTCCCTGAACTCCCACTTCCTAGAATTGAAATATTCATTTGTATTATTCCTTTCTTTTTATCTTTTTTATTTTATGCCTTTGAGGCTTTATTGTTACATCTGTAAAAACTATATTATCACTTTGATTTAAAATGAACTCTATCGTTTTTGCTATATCTTCACTTTTTATATATGCTTTTTCATCATCATCACATTCAAAATATGTATTATTCTGATAGAAGTTTGTCTTAGTCATATCTGGATAGATTGTTATAACTTTAACATCATTCTTTCTAACTTCTTCAAACAGACTTTTTGAAAATTGACTAAGACCTGCTTTTGTTGCTGAATAAACAGAAGCTAAAGGACTTTCTTTATTTGCAGTAACTGATGAAATATTTATTATTGTCCCTTTATTTTCTTTTAAAGTTCTTAAAAAATATTGACTAATTACAAGAGGTGCTTGCAAATTCACTGATATCATATTTTTAATCTTGGCTATATTTATCTCTTCATGTAAACCAAAATATGCAAGTCCTGCTGAATTTACTATTAAATCAAATTTTATTTTTTTCAATGAATGTAAAGTTTTTTCTAATTCATCAAGTTTAGCTAGATCACAAACAATAGGAAAAAAGTTTTCATAATCTTCAAAAATCTTAGTTTCATTCTTTATGAAATTTCTAGCGATACCATAAACTTCATAGTCCATATTTAATAATGTTTTTGCTATCTCATAACCTATTCCTGAACTAGCTCCTGTAACTAAAGCAATTTTCATAAAAACTCCCTGTGTTAGTTAAATATATATTTTCTCTATATTTATATATTTCAAAAATTTTTCCTTAATAAAGTCTATCATATATGATTTTAATTTATCAGAATATGTATAAACTCCATCAATGCATTCAAAAGGATAGTATAGAATTTCAGACTTCTTATTTTGATTTCTCATCTTTTTTAAATATTCTTTTGAAGTTCTAAACACTCCTATACTTACATCTATGACCTTATTTTTATCTATTTCACTGAATAAATATTCTATCATTTCACTATAATTTTTTTCAAAATCATCTGTATATATTAGAGGATCTATACAAATTCTAACTTTCCAACCTTTATTTTGTAATTCTTTAATAGCCTTAACTCTATTTTTTAAACCTGCTGTATATTTTTCATTTTTTAAAGCTATTTCTTCTGGTGACAGAGTAAAAGCAATTATAAAATTATCTAAAACATCTAAATTTAAAAACTTATCAATATTTGCTGACTTCGTTCTTAATTCAATTTTTAAATCTTTTTTATCTTTGATAAAATGATACCACTTCTCAGAGAAAGAACAGATATTTTCTATAGCTAGTAAATCTGTATCGTAAGACACACAAAGATATAGACTTTTTAACTTATTATAAAGTTCTTCAACTTCTTCAAAAACTTTTTCTATATCCACAAAAATAACTATATTTCCTGAAGAATAAACTCCTTGTAGATAACAATATTCACAGTCATAGACACAATTTATTATAGATGATGTATAATAGAAGTTATCATTTTCAAAATCTTCACAAACTACAGCTCCTTCATAAATCATATTGGGTTTATTTGAAGCTAAAATTAAATTTTGTCCTAATTTTTGTAAGTGAAAATCTTGATTATTACTAGAAAATACTTCTTTATAGTTGTCTATTTCTATTATTTTAGCATCTCTAAATTTAGATAATATTTCTAAAGTATTCTTATTATCTAGAATTTTCTTCTCCACATAGATATGAGAAAATCTATTATTTAAAGAAATCTTCTTTTTATTTATCTCAGGTAAAACTGTTTTTTCTAAACTATTTTTCTGTAGAGATATATTTTTTATTTCTTCAAAAAGTTTTTTAGCTTGAACCTTAGAAGTTACTTCAATATTCTCATATTTTTTTAATATATCAATGTTTCCATATTTTATTTTTAAATACCTTAATATATTAAAAAGCTCATAAGTCATTGTATCACTTAATCTTAAATTTTCTAATACTTTTTTTATCAATTCTTGTTCAGTAATAGTGAAATCACTGTCATCATTGACAGTCTTAAAATTTACTAGAAATTTATAGATATTATTATAGCTTTCAGTAAATAAATTTTCATTTTTAAAATCTACTAAAACTCTATCCTCAGCTTTATTTTCTAATATATCAGATACAATTTTTAAAACCATAATTTTATCTTTTTTAAAAAAAATGGAAGCTGTTTGGAAAAAACCATAGGCTTCCATATCAATATATTCTATATTTTCAATTTTTTTCTCAATTATACTATCAAAAGTTGTCAAACTTCCTTCTAAAAAATTATGTTTATAAATCATCTCTGGATAGAAATCAAAATCTGAGTAAGCGTTTTGAATTTTTGATACATATACTATATCACCCAATTGAGAATTTTTATTACTTGCAGCAAAGCCAATATTGACTATATAATCATTTTTCTTAATATCTTCTTTTGAAATTAGATAAGTCAAAGCTGTGGCAGATTTAACTTTACCTGTCCCACTGATAATTAATTTTACATCTTCATTAGAAAATACTTGAAACTTTGTATAGCTATTGTCTTTTTTTAAATTAAATAATGATATTAAAGGCTTGGCTTCAATATATAATGCTGTTACTATATATAACATTTTTACCTCATTCTATTTAAATATCATAATTTTCTAATAATTCCTCTATTGTAGCAGGTGCAGTTCTTACATTTTGAACAACTTCTTTCTTTGCTACTTTAAGTTCAAAAGGAATTTTTTGTTCTCTCAAACAAGCCTTCATGAATAATGTCATTGCTGTTGACATATCTAAACCAAGTTCTTCACAAAAAGCATAAAAATTTTCAGCTGTTTTTTCATCTGTATTAATTGTTAATGTAGCCATAAAAATCCCTCCTATTTTTTCATATTATAATTATATAATAATAGTAAGTACTTATCAATATTTATTTAATATAAAAAGCTGAGAGATATTTCTCTCAGTCTTTTATTAGTATTTTATTTTTTTAAAGCTCTTATTTCTTCTTTCAGCATTTTAATTTCATTAGTTAACTCAAATATAAGCTCTTGATTTTCTTTCATTTCTTCTTTTATATGTTTTTTAAAATCTTCATATCTACTTTCAAGTTCTTGTTGTTTTTTTAATCTTTTAACAACATTTTCAACTTCTTCTCTTGCTAAATCATCTAATTCTTCTTTAGTTGCATCAGATAATTTTTTTTCAAGATAGTTAACTACAATATTATTTGCTGCTATATTAGATATTCCTAAATTAAATAAGAACTTTGTTATCTCACTTATTTTCTTTAAATAATCCCAAAATATAATTTGATTATTACTTATATCTATGACAACATTTGATAAATAATAAGTTGATTCCTGCATTTTTTTTATTGTTTCTTCAGTAGATGATTTAAAAAAAGAAATATTAAAACCACTAGTCTTATAATCATTAGTTCCAGCATCCATTATATCTTCTTTTGCATTATCAGCACTTTTTAGAGTACTTTCAATTTTGCTTTTTATATTTAATAATAGTTTTGATTCATTAATTAATGTTTCAAATGGTTTTTCAATAGCTTTCTCAATTTCAACTTCAGGTTCTTTAGAATTAAATGCTCTTTCAACTATTTTATTAATATTTTCCTTTTCCATAACTTTTCCTTTCTCTTGTTTTTAAAAATAATTCTATTCACTTAAAATACTCTTTAAATTTTTTAATAACTTTTCATTTTTGTTTTCTTTCTTCATAATATCAATATGACTTCCAATTTTTTCTACTTTTTCTTTTTGTTCTTTATTAGAATTTTCAATATAAGGGATAGATTTTTGTATATTATTAGAAAGTTCTTCTATATTTTCAACTGCTTCTTTTGTACTTATCCACATACCTACAATATTATAAGAAAGTTTTATATTATTTAAAGATAGTTGTTGGTTATATAAGTCTAAGATATCTTTTTCAATTTTCTCTTTTTCTCTTTCCATTTTATACTCATTATAACAAGATACCGTAAATCTACCAACATTAACAAAATTTACTCTTAATACAAATGCTCCCCAATTTCCAGCACTACGAATACCAGCATCTAATAAATCAAATGCTAAAAATGTTCCACTAGAAATAGTTAACATGCGAGTCAAAGTTCTATTTTTATAAGGTAGTACATTTTCCCATTCAATATCTTTAAAATTACCTTTTTCTTTATATTCTTTAATTAATCTACTAAAAAAATAAAATACTCTAACTAATACTTCATTTAATATAACAGGTATTGCTTGCTTCCCTAATTGATGTAGTACACCTAGTTCTGCCCTTAAATCAAATCTATTCTTTTTATTTGTAAAAATATTATTTAATATTTTTGGAAGACTTGTTTTATTTATACCTGGTAACATAGAGATTTCTTTTGCAAGAGATAATAAAGGACCAGGTATCCCCATACCAACCCCTGCTGTCTTGTTACTACCTGACATATCACTTACTAAATGATAAAACCAATTTACTGTTCCTGCAAAAATTTTTTCACTAAAACTATTACCAATCAATCCTTTATCAGTTATATCTAAACAAAAATTCTCACCGAATCTATTTTGAAAATATGCTTTTTCAGTAAATTGACTGATAATAGATGCTATTAATCCTATCGGTGTAGGGTGGTGTGCCAAATCATCTAGATGATGGGATCCTGTCCATATATTAACATTTTTTCCAGACCATATGTTATCAGAAGGAATTTTAAACTCATCTTCTAAAAAGTTAATAGCTCCACTTAATTTAAATTTGACAACACCATTTTTTTTCTGTCCATTATAGCCTTTTTTTTTAGCTATATTCATCACAAAATCATTAACTTTATGATTACTCCAAGCTTTCCCATCTTTAAATGAAAAATTTCCCACAAAGAAACTATCAACTATTCCAGCCAATATTCCACTACTAATAGCAACAGTATAGTCAAGAGCATCTGCTTGATTGATAAATTTTTTTAATTGTTTATTATACTCTTCAAGTTTTGAGTCATTAATGTCTATTACACTATCAATATTTTGAATTTTAGCTTTGACATATTTTTTTATCTCTTCATCTTGAGAATGCTCTATATTTATAATCTCATATTCAACTTTAAAATTATCATTCTCTTCTAGAAAAATATTCTCATTACCATTCATTTATTATCCCTCTCTATTGTTCTTTTCATAATTCAAGTTTTTTCTTAAACAAGCAATAACAATAGAAGCTGGTATAGTCACTCTTCTTGCTTCACCTAATGTTATACCTACAGTTGCAACAAGTGGTGATATAATAGAAGTAGCGACAGTAGCAACAGTAGTTTTTGAAATTTCACCATTAAATAAATTATCTTTAACTAAAGTATAATCAATTCTTGTTGTAGTTATAGAGTTTAAAATTATGTTTGTTATTTTATAGTCAAAATTTATATCATTAATTTTTTCTTCAATAAAATTCATAATAGTTTTTACGTCTCTGGTAGCACCTTCAAAATTTATTTCTTTACTAATTGCCCTTCTTTTTTCTTGATCTGACTCAGATAATATAATTGAAAATGCTCTTTTTAATAATTCTTTTTCTTTTTCAAAAACACTAAGATTAGAAAAGCTTGAACCTAAGATATCATTTAAAATCTCATTATATTCAATACCCTTTCCTCCTCTTCTCCAATTAGCTATTGTATTTCCTCCAAATTTTTGAAAATCTCCAACTATAATTTCCCAATACTTACTATAATTTTCTTTATATCTTTTATACTCATTAGTTTCTGTAACTTCTTCAGTTCTTCTGAATTTGCCATCATCATCTTTAATTATAATTTCAGCTAATTTAGCTAATTGTTCGTCACTACATTCCCCTAAAAACTCTAAATCTTCATCATACCTATAAGCCATAAAAATCTCTCCCTCTAATTTTAAAATACTTTTTATATTTTTATTATATAATTTTTTGATGACAAATTATGTCATTTTTAAAAATTAATAACTAATAAAATAAATTGTAGAATATTGCTTTACATATTTCTTATTATAATATATTTTATGCTTTATAGTCAAATAATTTATGTTATTTTTATACTATTTTGCCAATTCATAACTTATATCTATTAACTTATAAATCTTTTCTAATTCAGCTGTTCCATCAAGGCAAATAGTACACCAATGCTTCTTATTCATATGATAAGCTGGAAAATATCTTTTATTATCTATAAGCTTTTCAATTTCTTCTGGACTATTATGTAAATTAATTATTTCAACAGCTTCATCACTATCTAAATTGAGTTTTCTTTTAGATAGAGTTAGTATAAGTGCATACCATTTATTACTATTTTTTCTACGAACAACTGCAGTTTTAGGAGATTTTTCCCATAGAAATTCCAACTCATCTCCATATTTATTTTTGATATAATCTACAACTTCTTTTGTATAATCAGTCTTAAATATCTCATCTTCAAAACATTCTTTCTTTATTTTTTCTAAAACTTTACTATATGCCCTATAAACTTTTTCACTATAACCATTTCTTCTTTCTTCAAGTAGATGTAGTACATAGGTTTCATTAGTTTCTACATCTATTATTTCAGTGAAAATTGAATTATCTAAATTGATTTTAACGATCATCTTAAATTGATTGTTCAATAAAAAGATATCATAGTAATATGAATTATCTTTTAATTTAAAACCAAATTTCTCAAGTCTTTTCAAATCTATTTTCTTATCTTTAATAAAATCTTTTACTTCTCTCATAGAATTTCCTCCATTTCAATTATATCATTTTGTATTGAAAATTTTACTAATTTATTAAATTTTGATAAAATATTTATATCAAAAAATCAAAAAGGTGATATTATGTTTTTCTTTAAGAAAAAAGAAAATTTATTTGTAGATATATTAGATTTAAAAGTGGATTGTAGTGAAATTATAAATATAAAAGAAGCAAAACTTGTTTATGTAAATGGTAAAGGTAAACTTACTGTTGAAACAGGAACATCTGAACCTCCTAATTGGGAAGCACCTGCTAAAATAAAGTTAAATGGTATCCCACTGATACAAGCTCAAATTCCTGATTGTCCTACTTGTTCTTCTTTACTTGCAACAGGTTATGGTATAGAAAATACTAATTGTAAGGAATTATTGGAAATACAAGAAAAAATTAATTCTGACTATGTAAATTTAGAAACTTCTATAGATAATATGAAAGCTTTATTAACTTTATTAAAAAGTGGATTTTACTTAATTGCTGATGCTATTTGCTATCCAACTGATGGTGAAAATTTCTTTTGGAATGTTCCAAATAATTTAACAGAAAATTTAACAACTGCTCCTGCATATTTAGGAGAAGGTACATATGTATTTAACCAACCTGTTTATTTATATCCTACCCAAACAACCGATTCTTATAATAAAGATAGAGTTGACTATTATATTGAAAAATTTAAAAATTCAGCTGATAACAAACCAAGAGCAATAGTTTATAATTTTGAAGAGTTTATAAATTTTATAATTGATGGACATCATAAAGCTTGTGCTTCTACAATACTAAAAGAACCCGTAAGTTGCATACTAATTATTCCAGCTAAGATTTATGAAGATTATTATAAGAATACTCGTTTAAATTTTTCAGGAATATTAATAGATTATAAAAATATTCCTAAAGAATATACTCGATACATAAAAAAAGAAAGATTTTCTCCTAGTCAAGAAAAAATTGAAATTAAAGATGGAATAGTTAATAACAGAGAGTGGGAAAAAGAATATATAAATTCAGCTAAACACTACCCTTCAATTATTGATTATGCTAATGTTATAGATATAATGCAAGATAAGGAAATAGAAGTAAATGATATTTTCATTGAGAATTGTTTGGAAAATTTTGATGAAGATAGTCAGTTAAAAATGAAGAAGTTACTTTATTTATTGGAATTTACTGATATTAAAAAAGCTCAAGAGATTGCTTTAAAATATGCTAGAAAAACTTTAAGAGAAGAAGAAATTGACAAAGAATTAAAGCAATTAGTATATAGAATTTTATTAAGTGCTAAAAATAATGAAGAAGTTGAGAAAATTTTTATTGATTATCTTGTTTATTATTCTGATAACAAAGAAGATCCTATACTTAAAATTATAAATTTATATTGGGAGGAAACTAATGGATAAAACTTTAAAAGAAAAAATTATAGAGACTACTTTTGAAGGGTTTGATAAAATCATTGAAAAAGAACATAAACATCATCCCAATGAAAAACCTTATTCATGTTCTGCAATACAAGAAGGTTATAATGACTATTTAAGAATTAGTTTTAAAAATGGAGAAATAAATTATTTTAGACATAATTTCAATTTGATAAGTCGTTCTGATTTAAAAATAATTTGTGAAGATTTAAAAAAAGTTAAAAAAGATGATTTTGAAAAAGAAATAGCTTTAGAAATAAAATCTAGATTTGAAGAAATATTTTCTAAACACAAGGATAGTTTTTTATTTAGGTATAAAATTCTATTAATTCTTGAATTTGATACTTATAGTAATGAGTTTTATTTTGAAAATAAAAAAAGAAAAGAAGATTTAAAATCTAAAATGAATGAATATATTAAAGATATTATTTTAGAAAAAAATAATCCCATAAAAGATCATAGAGAATATTATATCTTTTGTAGAAATCTCTTAGATTTTAACTTAATGGAATATTCTGAAAAACATTTGACTGAACTTATAGAGAAAATTTTACAAGTATTAAGCTCTATTGAAAATGAAAAGGCAGAAAATGATTTTAAATACAATATTATCTTATTTTTAGAAGACTGGACTAAGAATATTTTTCTTAAACTAGAACCTAAAGAAGTTACAGAAGAACAAATAGATTTATATGTTTATAAGGCATTATTTCAACTAAAATACAGTAAATATAAAGACAATATTATATATGCCTATGAAGATTTAAAAAACGCTTCAGATAATTATCACTCTCAAAAAGCCAAACAATATTTAGAAAAGGAAAGTACTACTTTAGAAGATAAATTAATCTATTATAGAAATGAGAATTTAGAAGAATTTTAGATTTTCTTGAACTATATGGTGAACTACTCATGGCTAACACCCTAACGAGTGCTAGAGCCACGAGTGTTCTAACACATTTAATAAAAATTAATGGGAGGAAAAAATGAAAAAAGAAGAAAAAGTAGCAGAATTTTTAAGAGAAGAAGGTTATAATGTTTCAGCAGAAGATATTTTAATAGGACAATTTGTACCTAGTTTTTTACAAGGTCTCATCACTATTGTACCTAAATATCTTTTTTTTGCCTATAATAATAAACAATTTTTTGTCATAGGAACAAATGTTTGGAAAGGTACTCCAGATAGAAATAAATTGAGATGCTATTCATTGGATGAAGTAGATATCAAATTAAATAAAACTTTACTTTATGGTAATTTAGTTCTTAATTTTAATGATGGCAAAAAAGAAAGATATAAAATTTTTAAATTTTCTTTTGCTTCATTTGCTTCAAGGAACTTTAAAAAAGCTTTAGAACATTTTAATAGATAAGTTCTTTTAGGAGGAAAAATGGATAAATTTTTAAAAGAAAAAATAATAAGTACTACTTTTGAAGGACTTGATAAAGTAATTGAAAGTGAACATAAAAATCATCCAAATGAAAAATCTTATTCATCTTGTAGAATACAAGAAGGTTACAATGACTATTTGAAGATTGTTTTTAGAAAAGGAAAAATAAATTATTTTAGAACTGATTTTGAATGGTCTAGCACTCCTGATGAAAAAATAAACTGTGAAGAATTAAAAGAAACTCAAAGAGATGATTTTGTTAAAGAAATCATTCCAGAAATAAAAGCTAAATTTGAAGACTTATTTTTCAAATATGAAGATAGCTTTCTATTTCGTTATAAGTTTCTATTAGTTCTTGAATTTGAAGGAGAAGAAGGCTTAGCTAAGGATAGAACTTATAAAGAAGAATTTTATTTTGAAAACAAAAAAAGAAAAGAAGAATTAAAAAGCAAAATGGAAGAATATATTAAAGAAGTCTTCTTAGAAGAGAAAAAGGCTATTAAAGATGAGAGAGAATGTGTTATTTTTGCTGGAAATCTTTTAGATTTTAATTTAATGGGATATTCAGAAAAATATATAATTGAACTTATAGAAAAAATTTTACAAGTGATGAAATCAATTAAAAATAGAAGATTTGATACTACTTTAAAAAATGATATTAAATACTATCTAGATAAATGGACTAGAGAAATTTTTCTTAAATTAGAGCCTGAAAAAGTTACAGAAGAACAAATAGACTTATATATTTACTCTGCACTTTTAAAAATAAAATATCGCACTTATAGTTTTGATGTTAAAAATGCTTGTGATGATTTAGAAAATGCTATGAATAATTATTCTTCTCAAAAAGCTAAACAATATTTAGAAAAGGGAAGTGGTACTTTAGCCGATGAATTAATCCATTATAAAGATAAAGACTTAGAATGTAAGGCTAATGACATACTTTCAACAGTAGATATAAAAATAAAAAATGAAGTGGCAAGTTCTTACGAAAAGGCTTTAGACTTTATCATAACTCTATTAAATAATGGTTTTCCACATAGCTATGCAATCAAATTTTCTTCAAAATCTGAGAAAATATTTTTAGATATAAAAGGTCTTGCTAAATCTTCTACTCATAGATTTTTTAGAAGAATTTTAGATTTTCCAGAATTATATGATAAATTAGAAGTTTATGCAAAGACAGCAATGAAAGAATTTGAATGGTATCAAGATGTAGAAGAAGGAGAAAAAAGCTTATTGCCTGGAAGTTATGCAGTTTTTGCTTTAGGACTATATGATGAGAAATACTTTCCTTTAATTAAAGAATACTATTCTAAACTAGATGATGAACATCAACTGGCACATCAGAATTTTATTACTGCTTTAATTGATAGATATGGAGTTTCAGAGAAATCTTTACCTATATTCTTAGATGGCTTCTTATCTGGTCAATTTGACAAAGTATTTAAAAACTTAGCAAAATTGATGGAAGATGAAGAAAATAAAAAATTACTAATAAAAGAGCTAGAAACTTATGGTAAACATGAAAGACAGACTATCCTATACTCTATCTGGGGAAATAAATGGCAACAGATGATAAAAATATAACTTTCTATGGTTGAGTCTAAAAAAAGATGCTAAAAACAATTCTCTGTAGTTTAGCATCTTTTTAAATTGGTTGTATAAAAAAAAGAAGCAATAAATGGTACTTGATGTGATGTAAGCAATTTCCATGCAGGATGATTTTTCCGTAATGAAGTTAAATATGAATAAGACATAAAATTTTCCAAATCTATTTTTTCCATAAAAAAACCTCCTGCATATTAGAAATTAAAACCATTTTTTCTTCTTAAAATAAAATATCATTAATCCTACAAGGATTGCCATCAAACCTAAAGTTATATAGTATCCATAGTGCCATTTAAGTTCTGGCATATATTCAAAATTCATTCCATAAAGCCCAACTATAAAGCTCAAAGGCATAAATATAGTTGAAATTATTGCTAAAATTTTCATAATTTCATTCATAGTATTACTAATCATAGAGTGGTAGAGTTGTATGAGCTCTGTGGCTCTATTATTTAACATGTCTACTGTATCAAACACTATAATACCATGGTCATTTAAGTCACCTAGGTAATATTTCATATCTTCATGGAAATAATTTAACATACTTCTAGTTTGCAATTTAGAAATCAACTCTCTTACTGGAGAGATAAATTTCTTTAAAACTGCTATATTTTGTTTTAAAGCTAAAATATTTTCTAAATCATCTCTATCTGCACTTTCAATCAATTGACTTTCAATTTCATCTATCTCATTTTCTACTTCATCTAAGATTAATAAATAGTTATCAACTATTATATCTATAAGAATATAAGCAAGATAACTTACATCTTGACTACGTAATCTTGCACCTGCTATTTCTAGTCTAGTTCTTATTATTTCAAAAGGATCATAAGGTGTTTCTTGGAAAGTTATCAATATATTCTTTTTTATTACTAAAGATAATTGCTCATATTGTACATCTTTTGTGAGTATTTCCATCTGTAACATCTTTAAAATTATTAGAATATAAGTATCTCTATCATCAATTTTTACACGTTGTTCTGGGTTAGCTATATCTTCCATAGATAAAGTATCTATGTCAAACATTTTCCCTATATCTTTTATTAAATTTACATCATTTATCCCATCTATATTTATCCAAATATTTCCTTTAAACTTTAAATCTATATCTATTTTATCAGTTGATGAAAAAGTTTCTCTTTTATGAAAATCTTTTGAATAATATATAACTGTTATTGTTATATTAAAATTAGGATTTTCTCCTGTGTATACAACACTTCCAGGCATTAAACCTAACTTTCTATTTGAATTTGACAAGTCTACACCTCCCCCTTATTCCTCCCATAGACTAGTTTCTGTCGTTGAAACAGATAAAGCACCAGCTTTGATAGCATTGATTACATCTTCTTTTTCTTTTATTAAACCACCAGTGATTATTGGAATATGAGTTTTTTGTGAAAGCTTCTTTATAACCTTTGGCATAAGCCCAGGCATAATTTCTGCTGCTACAATTTTATTTTCTTTTATATTTGATAAAGCCTTCTCATAAGAAAGAGTATCTAGTATAAAAAATCTCTGAATCACGCTTATATTATTCTTATAAGCATGAGCAACAACATTGGACTTTGTAGTCAGTATTCCATCTGGCTTGATTGTATTCATTATGTAGTCTATTCCATTATTTGTGCTATTTAATCCATCTATCATATCTATATGAATATATATTACTTTATTTTTTTCTCTTAATTTATTACAGTATTCTTTTATATTTACTATATTAGCCAATATAATAAATACTATTTCACTATTGGAAGTTAGAGCTTTTTCAAGTGTTATGTTATCTTTTATTGCGGGTATAATAGGATTTCTTTCTAAAATACTCTTTATTTTCATATTTATCACTTTTATTTAGATTTTTCGATAGCTTCTTTTATTTTTTTAGCAAGACCTACTATTTTTCTCTTTGGAACACTACATATACCTATTCTTATTCCCTTATCAAATTTGATAACAAATATATTTTGACTTTCTAGATCTTCTATTACCTTATCAACTGTTTCTCCTATTGGAATAGTAACAAAAAATCCACTCTTATAAGGTAATATATCTAAATTTACTTCTTTAGCTTCATTTAAGAATATATCTGCTCTTTCTTTTAACAAATCTATATAAGCTTGTTTTTCTTTTAAAAATTCAGTTTTTAATTCAGGATTTTTCATTATTGTTTCAAATAGTTTCATTCCACCTTTTGGAACATTAGACCAAGTTGTTCTACATGAAAAAGAAATAGCATCTTTAAATTCTTGAATTACTTCTTCACTTGAAGAAACTGCTATTTGTGCTCCTATTCTCATTCCATAAATAGATAGAGATTTTGATAAGCTAAATGCATACATAAAAAGAACATTTTTAGGTAGACCTATTAATAGTTTTCTTAAAGCCTTTGTTTCTTCTTCAGTTCTATCATCATATTCAAAATATGCCACATCTCTTATAACTATTAAGTTTGTATCTTTTATACTTTTGAAAAAGGCCATAAGGTTTACCCATTCTTCATAAGTCATTCTAAAACCTGTAGGATTATGGCTAGGTTCATTTAATATAAGAACCACATTTTTTTGTGTTTTTGCTAATTCTAAAACTTTACTTCTAAAGTCCTCAAAGTTGAAATTTCCATTCTCATCAAATAGTTGATAAGTTTCTATTTTTCCACCATTTTCAATAACAATATTTTTATATGTTCCCCACATCCAATTTGGAAGTAATACCTTATCTCCAGTGTCCATATAATTCTTAATCGTATTTGATATAGCACCTGTTCCTCCAGTAGTTGCGACAGAAGCTATATATAGCAAATCCTTTAGTTCTTCCTTATAGTCATCGTAGAAAATAGCTTTTATAACTTCTTCAAGATAATCATCTTCTCCTATTACATTTGTAGAATAGGCATATAAATCTTCAGAAGGTAAATTTCTATATACTTTTTCAACCACTTTATATATGGCAAATTTTTCTTCTTCATCATATAATGAACCAATAGTTGCATTAATTACATTTTCCTTACCATATTTTTTAATAGCTTGTTTTGCTTTTTTACTTGTTGTAAATATATTGTCGACTAATTTTTTCCCAGTGTATCTTTTTGCTAACATCTTAATACTCCCTTTTATTTAATAAAGACTAAGAGAAAGATTCGAGCATAATTAAATCTTTCCCTTAGTCTAAAAAACTTTATAAATATTTATTTTATCCTCTTGATATAATGAATTCAACTCTTCTATTTCTTGATCTACCAGCAGCTGTTTGGTTTGTATCAGCTGGATTTTGTTCACCATAACCTTCTATAGATATGTTAGAACCAATAGCTCCTTTAGAAATTAAAAAGTCTTTTATTGCTCTTGCTCTTTTTACAGATAAGTCTAAGTTATAAGCTTCTGTACCTATAAAATCTGTATATCCGTCTATCTTAATATGAATATCTTTATTTTCTCCTAAAGCTTTTGCTAATGTAGCAAGTGAAGGTTTTATACCATCTTTAACATCATATTTGTTAAAATCAAATAAAATTAATTCAGGCATTGATAAAATTAAGTTATTTCCTTCTCTTCTTATTGTAACTCCTTCTTGATCGAATACTATAATATCTTCTAAAGGTTTTTTACTAGCTTCAGTGTCTTCTATAGCATATTTGTTGGCTGAGTCCACTCCTACACCTGTATTTTTAATCACTTTTTTACTACTACATGCAGTTGCTAAAAGTGCAAGCATAAGCACAGCAAATATTTTTTTCTTCATATTTCCTCCTTCTATAAGCACAATTAATTTATTAGAATACTATAACGTAAGCATCTTCTGATAATCTTTGTTCATTAGAATCCTTGTTAGGACTATATACAAGCCAGTCAAATAAGAATTTTGCATGTCCTTCACTAGTTCTTACACATTTTCTTGTTCCTGTTGTTGTACCTAATGTAAACTCTTTTTGTCTTAAGAAAAATTCTTTATTTGCTTCTTCTTGAACATTGATAGGTGTTCCATGTAAATATCCTCCACCACAGAATCTTATAGCAAATTTAGCAGAACCTTGTTTTTGTCCTGTTTCATCTGTATATGGCATAACATATTTTACCACTGGAACTGTAAAGAAACCTTTTGGTGTTTCATATCCTAATTGGCTATCTATACCAGTTTTTGTATAAACATAACTAATTAGTTCCCATTCATTTGTTTGTTTAGACTTTTCAAATACCATAAAGTTTTGATTTTCTATATCTATTGCTATAACTTTTCTAAATCCTTTTTTTATTGAAGGATATGCAGATAATTTAGCCTTAGAAACTTCTACTTCTTCAGGAATTGAAAGAGCTCTTACTAAAGCTTTATCTCCTCTATTTTCTATAATTTTTACTACAGATCTATCAGGAATTATTATTCTTTCACCTTTTTTACTAATTCCTAATAAATTTTGATCTAGAGATGTCCCATATTTATCTTTTTCTCTTTGTGGGTTTATATTACTTGGATTTGGTGCATAAGTATTAACACTCATTAATGTTGCACCTTCATCTATAGATTTATTTATAAAATATTCTAAATCTCCTATTTTATCTAGAGCCATTTGGAATCTAAAGTCTCTTTTCTTAGTTTGGCTTCCAGCAATGTAACCTTTATTACCTTTAGTATCTTCAACTAAGTACCATATATTTCCTTGATATTTTACTTTTTCTAAAAGTTTTAATTTCACATCATAAGTAAACTTTCCTATAACTTTAGATTTTGGATCAGGTTTTTCTCTTAAATTTGCACTTCTTGCTGTAACGAATACATAGTCAAAATAATTAACTCCTTCACCTTTATGTTTAGGATTATAGATATTTTTAATTTCTTGAGGCATTTCATTATCATAAGTAGCAATAACCTCAACTTTATCATCATTTACTGTTTCTGCAAATGAAGTAGCCTGTGCTGCATTTATATTAAGCGATGTTGCTATCATTAATATAAATAATAAAATTTTCTTTTTCATTTTCCCTCCAGTTTATAGTTTAAATTTTTTATTCTATATTTTATCACAGTTATAAAAATCATTCAATCAAAAAATACATTATCAGTTTAAAAATATTTAGCCACTTTAAGTCATTCTTTATTTTTTTTGTAAACTTTTTTTACAATAATAAAACATGTATTTTAATTTAATGTAATATTAGATAAATCATCATTTGAAATATTTATTACAGTTCTTTTATCTGAAACAAGTTGATCCAGTTCAAGTAGAAGATTTAATACGCTTTGTTCCCCATTTTGATTTTGTACAGAAAATTTTAACTCTAGTACTTTATTTTTATTTATTTCTACACTTACAGGATATAAACTGAATACTCTTTTAATTTGTTTGCTATTTTCAAAAAAATCTATAGCAAAGAATATTCCATTATTATTTACATCTCTTATCACTAGTTCATTCTTAGCTACATTATATTCCATAGTAGCATTTTGAAATCTCCTCATACCTTTTCCTTCTTCCACTAAAATATAAAAATTACTTCCATTAACAATTTCTTATTATATAATATTTTTTTATATTTTACAAATATTAGTTAATATATTTTTAATGCTATTAAAAAAATAGGGCTGTCTAAAACAGCCCTGTAAATTATTAAATTATTTTTTCTTAGCATATTTGATAGAGTCAAATGCAACTGCAGTTACAATTATTATACCTTTTATAATATATTGCCAGTAAGGGCTAACACCTGTATAAGTAAGTCCATAGTTTATAATTGTTAAGATTATAACTCCTGTTATAACTCCTGATATTCTTCCTACTCCACCATAGAATGAAACTCCACCTATTACACAGGCTGCAATGGCGTCCATTTCATACATGAATCCTAAGTTATTTGTTGCTGAACCAATACGTCCTGCTTCTAAGAATCCACCAAAAGCATAGTATGCTCCTGATAGTGCATAAATTCCTATAAGAGTTAAAACAACATTTACTCCTGATACTTTTGCAGCTTCTGGGTTTCCTCCAACAGCAAATACGTTTTTACCAAACTTTGTTTTGTTCCATAAAATCCACATAATCAATGTTGCAATAGCTGCATAAATGATAAGATATGGGATTGTATATGAGCCTATTTGTATATAACCTTGTGCAAACTTACTATACTTATCTACGAACCCAGAAATTGGTGCAGCTCCTGCTTTATCATAGTAAAGTGAGTTAATACCATAAACTATAGTCATTGTACCCATAGTAGCTATAAATGGGTGAACATTTAAAGTAGCTACAACGATTCCATTTATACTTGCGATTATTATACCAACTAATACAACTATTAATATTGTTGTAAATATTGAAAATTCTCCTAATTTAGGGAAAGCTTTATTTACATTAGTCATTGATTGTAATAATGTTCCAGAAATTACAGCAGAAAGTCCAACTTGTCTACCTGCTGATAAGTCTGTACCTTGTGTTACTATTAGACCAGCAACTCCAAGAGCAATAATTGTTCTTACTGAAGATTGAGTAAGAATGTTTTTAAAGTTTCTTAAACTTAAGAAAGTAGGTTCTTTTATTATTATTGCAATAAGCATACAAAATAATACAAGATATAATCCACTCTCTATAATAATTTTTTTATAATCTAATTTTCCTTCATTATTTCTTGCAAACATATTTTTCTCCTTCTTAATTATAGATATTTAGCTGATAATTCCATTATTTCTTCTTGATTTGTTTCAGAAGTTTTAACAATTCCTGCCACTCTACCATTACTCATAACCAGTATTCTGTCTGTTACTCCTAAAAGTTCTGGCATTTCAGAAGAAATCATAATAATTCCTTTATCTTTTTTAGCAAGGTCTATCATTAATTGATAAATTTCAAATTTTGCTAAAACATCAATACCTCTTGTAGGTTCATCAAGCATAAGAACTTCTGGTTCAGTTAGTAGCCATCTTCCAATGATTACTTTTTGTTGGTTTCCACCAGAAAGACTTCCAATCTTTGTAGTGTATGAAGGAGTTTTAACTCTCATACTATCTACTATCCATTTTGTATCTTTCTCCATATCTTTATTTTTAAGAAGTCTAAATTTATTTTTATATTTATCTAAGTTAGAAATAACAGAGTTAAATGCTATATCTAACATTGAGAATATTCCTGTACTTCTACGTTCTTCTGTTACTAGAGCAAAACCATTTTTTATAGCATCTTCTGGATTTTTATTCTTTACAGTTTTTCCATTTAAAATAATTTCTCCTTTTTCTTTAGGTCTTATCCCAAAGATAGTTTCAACTATTTCTGTTCTTTTTGATCCAACAAGTCCAGCTATACCTAAAATTTCTCCCTTATAAAGTTCAAAACTTACATCTTGTATTGAAGGTTGGTTTAAAGCTGTTAAATTTTTAACTTCTAATATCATTTCCTTAACTGTATTATCTTTTTTAGGGAAACGTTCTGTTAAATCTCTTCCAACCATCATACTTATAATTTGCTCAGTTGAAATTTTAGAAACATCATTAGTTGATATCCATTTACCATCTCTTAAAATAGTTATTTCATCAGAAATCATTTTTATTTCTTCCATTTTATGAGAAATATATACTATAGCAACTCCTGATTCTTTTAATCTATTTATAATTCTAAATAGATGATCCACCTCTTTTTCAGTAAGTGAAGATGTTGGTTCATCCATAACTATTACTTTAGATTTATACGATACAGCCTTTGCTATTTCTATCATTTGTCTTTCTGCGATTGGTAAATCAGCAACTTTTTTTCTAGGATCTACTTTAATATCTAAATCTTTAAATATATTGATTGTATCCTCATACATCTTTTTTTCATCTACAAAAAATCCTTTCATTGGATATCTACCAAGCCAAATATTATCAAGTACATTTCTTTGAAGAACTTGATTTAATTCTTGGTGAACCATTGAAACACCATTTTCTAAAGCTTCTTTTGTGGATTTAAAATTTACTTCCACTCCATCTAATAAAATTTTTCCATTATCTTTTTCATAAATACCAAAAAGGCATTTCATTAAAGTAGATTTTCCAGCTCCATTTTCTCCCATTAAAGCATGAACTGTTCCAGGCTTTAATTTTAATTGAACATTATCTAAAGCTTTTACTCCAGGAAATTCTTTTGTAATATTTTCCATTTCAAGCACATATTTTAGATTTTCCATAATATCCTATTCCTTTTCCTTTATTTTCCGTTTTAAAAAAAGGAGATTGATGTACAATCTCCTTCAAGACTACTTACAATTAATTCTTATTTGAAGTCTGCAACATTAGATTTGTCAATTCCTATACTTGGAATTAATATAATTTTATTATCTAATTTTAAATCAGTTCCTTCAGTAGGTTCTTTTCCTGCTGCTAGGTTAACTACCATGTTGAATGTAGCACTTGCTTGTCCTTTAGCATCATTTAAAACTGTTCCAGCCATTTCTCCAGCTTCTATCTTAACTAGAGCTTCAGGTAAAGCATCTACACCAAATGTAGGTAAAATCTTTCCAGTAGCTTTCATTGATTCGATAGCTCCTAAAGCCATTCCATCGTTGTTACAAATAACAACTTCTATTTTAGAACCATTAGGTCCTGATAACCAAGCATCCATTTTATCTTTTGCAGTAGCTGTATCCCACATTGCTGTATCTTGGTGTAATTCTTCAGTTTTTATTCCATGATCATTTAAAGTTGAGATAGAGTATTTAGTTCTAGCAACTGCATCTGGGTGTCCAGGTTCTCCAGTTAACATTACATATTGGATAACTCCATCTTTATTTAAGTCAAGATCTGGATTTTCTTTCCATAATTTTTCTATTAATTCACCTTGTGCTATTCCTTGAGCATTAGGGTCAATTCCAACATAATATAATTTATCATAAGAAGCTATTGCTTCATCAGAAGGTTTTCTGTTATAGAATACAACAGGAATATTTTTTTCTTTTAATAAATTAATAATTCCGTCAGCAGCTGAAGCATCAACTAGGTTAATTGCAAATGCTTTAACTCCTTTTTCAAGAACTGCTTCGATTTGTTCTTTTTCAGTTGCAACACTGTTTTGAGAGTCAATAGCAGTAACTTCTACTGTATCTGCTTTAGCAGCAGCTTCAGCTTCAAATGCTTTTCTGAATAGAGCTATGAAGTTGTCATCAAACTTATAAGCAGTTAATCCTATTGATAATTTTTCAGCAGCTGGAGCAGCTTCAGTTTTTGCTTCTTCTTTCTTTTCTCCACAAGCTACTAGTGCTGATGCAAGAATAATTGATCCTAATATCATTCCAAATTTTTTCATAAAAATACCCTCCTAAAATAATTAATGAATTTTAATAAAATAATGATTTTCTTTTTATTTTTATATATTTAACATATATAAACACAATATATATTCTCTATCCATTTTTGTCAATACTTTTTTATTAAAAATAAATATTTTTTCTTTTTTACGTCAGTACTGTATACTTATAAAACATAACTTTGACAGTACTCAATTAAAATACTTTAAATAAAAAGTGCTACTGCTCCTTTTACCCCAGCTTCATTTCCTAATACTCCTGTTTTTATTTCCAAGTTTTCTAAAGCTGGTAATAGAGTATATTTCTTTAATTTTTCTTTAACAGGTATCAAAATTTCATCTCCTGCTAAAGAAATCCCTCCACTTATTACTATACATTCTGGATTGAATATATTTAAAAGATTCCCTATTCCTAAAGCCAAATAATCACTTTCATATTCTATTAGATCTTTTGAAAATTGATCTCCTTTTCTTGCAGCATCAAATATATTTTTAGCTTCAAGCTCTTCTAAATCTCCATTAATTTCTTTATACAATAAGTTATCTTCATTTAATTTCAATCTTTCTTTTGCCTCTTTTACAAGTGCACTTGCTGAAGCATAAGCTTCAAAACAGCCATTTTGACCACAACCACATGTCTTACCATCTTTCACTACCTTCATATGTCCTATCTCTCCAGCTACTCCTGACATACCTGTAAGAAGATTTCCATTTAGATAGATTCCTCCTCCTATTCCCGTTCCTATGGCAATGGTTATTGAAGATTTTTTTCCTTTGGCTGCTCCAAAAATTGCTTCTCCTTGAGCAATAATATTGGCATCATTTTCTATTCTTGTTTCAATTCCTGTTAATTTTTCCATTTTTTCTTTTAAATTCATATTTTTTTCCCAATCAAAATTGGCAAAAAAACCTACTACACTTTGCTCCTTTACAGGTCCAGGAATTCCTATTCCTATTCCAAGTACAGAAAATAACGGAATATCGCATTTAGCTAATAATTCTTTACTAGTTTCCCATATTCTTTCTAAAGTTTTATCAACTTTTTGTTTTGAATGAGTTTTGATAATTTTACTAATTATTAAATTACCCTCTAAGTCTACTACACCAATTTTTGTATTCGTTCCACCTAAATCAATACCAATATAATGTTTCATAGCTAACTCCTCATATTTATTTTTCTAAATTCTCCCACCATTTTTTAAAACTATTTTCCTTATGTAAAAAAAGTTTTTCTCCTATCATTGGAGTAAGTAATTGTATATTTGTATTTGCAGTAAAACTATCTAATTTTTCTAAAGGTTCATACCAAAGATGTTTAGATAATTTGAACTTACTATTATGAATAGGAAAAAGTTTTGTTACTTCCATATCTTGAACTTCTTTTATTATGTCCTCAGGCAAAGAATGTATTAAAGACCATTCTTCATTATATTGGCCTGCTTCCATTACTGCTAAATCAATATTTTTAAATTTTTCTTTGAAAGCTTTAAATCTTGAACTATAACCTCCATCTCCACTTAAGAATAATCTGTATAGACCATTATTATATTTTTCTTCTATCAAATAAGAAACCCATAAACTCTGGTTTCTATTAGAAAATTCTCTTCCAGAAAAATGCCTTGTCTCTAAGGCATAAATTTTTAAATTTTCATCTATTGTAACCTCGTCATCCCAATCAACTGTTGTTATTTTTTCTTCATCAAAGCCCCATCTTAAAAGATGTGCATCTACTCCTAATGGAACTATCACTTTAGCTATCTTGTCCTTTAGTTTTTTTACTGTAGGATAATCTAAATGATCGTAGTGATCGTGAGTTATAAGTAAAACATCTATCTCAGGTAAATCATCAACAGTATAAATATTAGTTCCTTCAAAAGCCTTATTTGAAAATGGTACAGGTGAAGCATACTTTGAAAAAACTGGATCCACTAAAATCTTCTTTCCTGCTATTTGTATAAAAAGCGAAGAATGTCCAAACCATACCATAAGATCTTCATTGGGATCTAAAGTTTTTAAATCAGTTTTCACACTTGGTAAGGCAATCTTAGGTACTGTTCCTTCAGGATCTTTTTCAAAAGCAAATTCTAAAAGTCTCTTTATTGGAGTTTTTTTAGTATTTGTCAATAGTTCTGTTTTTTCTTTATTTCTAAATTCACCATCGATATAGTTCTTTGATTTTTTAACTTTTTCTAGACTCTTTCCACTTGGTAAAGCTCCAAAAGCTGGAGTTTTCATAAATAAATATATTGAAATAGCTAAAATTACTACTATTATTAATAGATAAAATAATATCTTAAATAATTCTTTCAAAAATTTTTCTCCTTTACTTCTTCTTAGCTTTTAATATTTCTTTCATAATAAAGCTTGCTGCAATAACTCCATCATTAGTAGCTGTTGCTATCTGTCTAATATCTTTTTCTCTTATATCTCCAATAGCATACATTTTATCTGTTCTTGTTTTCATAGTTTCATCTGTAACTATGTAGCCAGCATCACTTAGGCTTACAAACTCTCCATATAGTTCTAAGTTATTTTTTGTTCCTAAATACAAGAAAACAAAATCAGTTGCTACTGTTTCTTTATTTCCATCTACTTCTAAATCTAATTCTGTTACAAAGTCTTCTCCTTTTATTTCTAAAAGTTTTACTTTTTTAACAATTTTTACATTTTCTTTTGATAAAATTGCTTCTTTTAATTCTTCACTACAATCTAAATCATCAGAAGTTAAAAATACATTAACTTCTTTAGCATATCTCGTTAAGAATAAAGATTCTTCTATGAGCTCATCGCCTTTTCCAACTAAAGAAACTGTTCTTCCTTTTGTAAAAGCACCGTCACAAGTTGCACAATATGAAACTCCTGCTCCTAAAAATTTATTTTCTCCCTTTACTTTTTTAGCACCAATTTTTCCTAAACCTGTTGCTATAATAATGTATTTTGTTTTAAAATTTCCAGCATCAGTCTTAACAATTTTAACTTCATCATAAGGGTCAAAACCTAAAACAGTGGCAGGCTTTATTTCACAACCAAAGTCTAAAGCTTGCTTTTTCATAGTATCATATATTTCTTTTCCACTTGCTCCTACATGTGACCCTGGATAGTTATCCATTTGGTGAGTCATTATCATACTTCCTATTCCTTCTTTTTCTAAAATAAGAGTTGATAAATTTCCTCTTCCTGTATATATCCCAGCTGTTAACCCGGCAGGTCCTGCTCCAACAATTACAACATCATATATTTTTTCCACTTATACCATCTCCTTAATCTATTAAAGTATTCCAACTCTTCCTAAAAATATTTTTTCTTCTCCTATAGTTGTTTCATCAGTATGTCCATTGTAAACAACTGTTTCTTCAGGCAACTTTGATAATTTTTCTAAACTATTACAAAGCATATTTAAATCTCCTGTAGGTAAATCATATCTTCCATAACTTCTTCTAAATAAAGTATCACCTGAAATTAAAATTTTACTTTTTTCATCATAAAAACATTTTGAACCTATAGTATGACCTGGAGTATCTATTACTTTAAAGTCTCCTATCATATCACCTTCTTTAACAGTTTGAACTTCTCCTTTAAATTTAAAAGAGTCTCCAAAAATATTATATGATAAACTAAGTTCAGAATTATATAAGAAATCTTTTTCTTCTTCCCCTACATAAACCTTTGCTTCTGGATACTTATCAGCTAAGTCATTTAAACCTTCAATATGATCTCCATGTCCATGTGTTAAAACTATATATTTTAAATCTAAATTATGTTCTTCTATGTATGAGTATAATTTATCTAAATTACGTCCTCCACAATCAAAAAAATAAGCTAGATTATTATCATCATATGCTAAAAAACAATTTGTTCCATAAGCTCCTAAATGGAAGCATTTTACTTTCACTATTCTTTCTCCTTTCATATATTTGTCTTAAATTTAATATATTATAACAAATTGAACTAATATAGTCTACCTTGAATTTTTTACTAATTTTATAAAAAAATTTCTGTATTCTTTACAAAAGTTGATAAAAATAGTATAATTTCTTTATAAAAATTTAAATAACAAAGAGGTGTTTTTATGAATAAAAAAATTATAATAATTGGAGGAGTTGCTGCTGGTATGAGTGCAGCTTCAAAGGCAAAAAGAATAGATAAAACTTTAGATATAACTGTTTATGAAATGACAGAGGCTATATCTTGGGGAGCTTGTGGATTACCATATTATGTTGGTGATTTCTATCCTAATGCTTCTTTAATGGTTGCAAGAACTTATGAGGAATTTCAAAAAGAGGGAATCAATGTAAAAATTAAACATAAAGTTGAAAATGTAGACTTTAAAAATAAAAAAGTTTTTGTTAGAAACTTAAATGAAAATAAAGTTTTTGAAGATAACTATGATGAATTAGTTATAGCAACTGGAGCAAGTTCTACAAGTCCAAAAGATATTAAAAATCTAGATGCTGAAGGAGTATATCATTTAAAAACTTTTAATGAAGGTTTAGAAGTAAAAAAAGAAATGATGAAAAAAGAAAATGAAAATATAATTATCATTGGTGCAGGTTATATAGGAGTTGAAATTGCTGAAGCTGCCTTAAAACTTGGAAAAAATGTAAGGATTTTTCAACACTCAGCTAGAATTCTAAATAAAACTTTTGATAAAGAAATTACAGATTTATTAGAAAATCATATAAGAGAACATGAAAAGATTTCTTTACACTTAAATGAAAGTCCAATTGAAGTAAGAACTTTTGAAAATAAAGTTATAGGTTTAAAAACAGATAAAAAAGAATACACTGCAAATTTAATAATTGTTGCAACAGGTGTTAGACCTAATACAGAATTTTTAAAGGATACAGGTATTGAATTATTTAAAAATGGTGCTATTATAATAGATAGGTTTGGGAAAACTAATATTCCTAATGTCTATGCAGCTGGAGATTGTGCAACAGTTTATCATTCAGTCTTAGAAAAAAATGTATATATAGCTCTTGCAACAACAGCCAATAAATTAGGTAGACTTATTGGAGAAAATTTAACTGGTGCTAATAAAGAATTTATTGGAACATTAGGTTCAGCTGGAATAAAAGTTTTAGAATTTGAAGCAGCAAGAACAGGTATAACTGAACAAGAAGCTAAAGATAACAATATTAATTATAAGACTGTTTTTGTTGATGGTGAAGATCATTCAGCATATTATCCAGGTGGAGAAGATGTATATATAAAATTAATTTACCATGCTGATACAAAAATTTTATTAGGGGCACAAGTTGCAGGAAAAAGAGGTGCAGCATTGAGAGCAGATTCTTTAGCTGTTGCTATACAAAATAAAATGACAACTCAAGAATTAGCTAATATGGACTTCCTATATGCTCCTCCATTCGCAACTACTTGGGATATTATGAATGTAGCAGGTAATGTGGCAAAATAAGAAAGGAGAAAAAATTGAAAACTAAACATATCATTATCGTAACTGGTTTAAGTGGTGCAGGAAAAACAACTGCTTTAAATATTTTAGAAGATATGAATTATTACACTATAGATAATCTTCCTTTAGGGCTTGAGAAATCTCTATTGGATACAGAAATAGAAAAATTGGCAGTTGGTATTGATATTAGAACTTTCAAAAATACAAAAGATTTCTTTAAATTTATTAACTTTATTAAAGAATCAGGTGTAAAAATGGATATTATATTCATTGAAGCACATGAAGCAATTATTCTTGGAAGATATACTTTAAGTCGTAGAGCTCACCCATTAAAAGAAAACACTCTATTAAAAAGTATTTTAAAAGAAAAAGAAATTCTTTTTCCAATAAGAGAAATTGCTGATTTAATAATAGATACAACTGAAATAAAAAATGTAGAATTAGAAAAAAGATTTAAAAAATTTTTATCTGGGAAAGATGAATTAAATATAGACATAAATATGAATATCCATATTCAATCATTTGGTTATAAATATGGTATTCCTACAGATAGTGATTTGATGTTTGATGTTAGATTTATTCCTAATCCTTATTATATTGAAAAATTAAGAGATATGAATGGTTATGATGAAGAAGTTAAGGACTATGTCTTATCACAAAAAGAAAGTAAAGATTTCTATTCCAAATTACTACCTCTTATTGAATTCTTAATTCCTCAATATATAAAAGAGGGAAAAAAGCACTTAACAATTTCTATAGGTTGCAGTGGTGGACAACATAGATCTGTAACTTTTGTTAATAAATTAGCTGAAGATTTAAAAAATAGCAAGATATTAAATCATATAAATATCTATGCTAGTCATAGGGAGAAAGAACTTGGACATTGGTAAACTTAATATTCCAGAATCACCTGGAGTATATTTGATGAAAAAAAATAATAAGGTTATCTATGTAGGAAAGGCTAAAAATCTTAAAAATAGAGTTAGTTCATACTTCAATAGAGTTCATGAAAGTGAGAAAACAAATGAACTTGTTAAAAACATTGAAGATATTGAGTTCTTTCTTACAAATACAGAAATAGATGCCTTACTTTTAGAAAATAACTTAATAAAAAAGTATTCGCCAAAATATAATATACTTTTAAAAGATGAAAAAACTTATCCTTTTATTAAAATAAGTAAGGAAGATTTTCCTAGTATTAAAATTGTCAGAACAACAAAGGCATTAGACATAAAAACAGGCGAATACTTTGGTCCTTATCCATATGGAGCTTGGAGACTTAAAGCTGTTCTTATGAAACTATTTAAAATAAGGGATTGCAATAGAGATATGAAAAAAAAATCTCCAAGACCTTGTTTAAAATACTATATGAAAAGCTGTACAGGACCTTGTGTATATAAGGATATCAAAGAAGATTATAATAAAAATATTGAAAGTCTAAAACAAGTATTGAGAGGCAATAGTTCAAAATTGATATCTGACTTAAGCCTTCTTATGAATAAGTCGGCTGAAGAAATGGATTTTGAAAAGTCAATAGTCTATAGAGAACAGATAAAAGAATTAAAAAATATTGCTAACTCACAAATAATACAATATGAAAGAGAGCTTGATGAAGATATATTTGTATTTAAAACAATTTTAGATAAAGCTTTTATCTGTGTTTTAAATATGAGAGATGGAAAAATTTTAGGAAAAACTTCAACTTCCTTAGATTTAAAAAATAAAATTACAGATAATGTCTTTGAAGCAATATTTATGTCTTACTACTCAAAACATATTTTACCTAAAAGTTTGGTTTTAGATGCCGAGTATGAAAATGAGTTAGCTATTGTTGTTGAAGCATTAACACTCGAAGATTCTAAGAAAAAAGAATTTCATTTTCCTAAGATAAAAAGTAGAAGAAAAGATTTACTTGAAATGGCATATAAAAACTTAGAAAGAGATATAGAAACATATTTTTCTAAGAAAGATACTATTGAAAAGGGAATTAAAGATTTGCATGACATCTTAAATTTAAAAAGATTTCCTAGAAGAATTGAATGTTTCGACATATCAAATATTCAAGGTAAAGATGCTGTTGCCTCAATGAGTGTTTCTATTGAAGGTAGAGCGGCCAAAAAAGAATATAGAAAATTTAAAATCAGATGTAAGGATACTCCTGATGATTTTTCCATGATGAGAGAAGTTATTGAAAGAAGATATTCTAAACTAGCTGATATAGATTTTCCTGATGTAATATTAATTGATGGTGGTCTTGGGCAAATTAATTCAGCTGGTGAAGTATTAAAAAAGTTAGGCAAAATCCACTTAAGCGAACTTTTAAGTTTAGCTAAAAGAGATGAAGAAATATATAAATATGGAGAATCTGTTCCATATAGCTTAAGTAAGGATATGGAAGCTTTAAAAATATTCCAAAGAGTAAGAGATGAGGCTCATAGATTTGGAATAACCTACCATAGAAAATTGAGAAGTAAGAGAATAATTTCTTCTGAACTTGATAAAATTGAAGGTATTGGTGAAGTTAGAAGAAAAAAATTACTCACAAAATTTGGTTCTGTTACTGCTATAAAAAGAGCAAGTATTGAGGAATTAAAAGAAATAGTTCCTGAAAAAGTTGCTTTAGAAATTAAAAATCATATAAAATAAATAAGCTATAGAAATTTTAAAATAAAAATTATATAATGTATTTAGTTTATTTTTCGGAGGTATATATGATAATCGCATTTTACATGATAGTAGCATTTCTAATTTTTATATTTTTTACCTACATATATATCAAAAAACTAGTAAATCATTATATTAATGAAGAGTTAAAAATTGTTTCAGGTTTAAATAATAAAGAAAGATTAAATGATCTTCCTGACAATATAAAAACTGAATATACTCAAACTTTAGAAAAGATTATTAAACAAGAAAATGAATTAAATAATTCTATAGATGAATTGAGAGTATATAGAAATGAACTAGATGTTACATATAATACTCTAGTTTCTAAATCTTCTCAACTTGAATATACAAACAGCCTTTTGGAAAAAAGAGTAAGAAATTTATCAAACCTTAATCATATTTCAAGAGTTGCTCTTTCTATGTTCAATATAGATAAAATTGTTGAAACTCTAGCTGATGCTTACTTTGTATTAACTGCAACAAGTAGAATTTCAATCTATCTTTGGGAAGGTGAGAACTTAGTTAATAAAAAAATAAAGGGTAGTATAGATTACACTGAATCCGTGTCATATCCTATGAATCTTTTAAGTAAATTTACAAATGAAGATTTTAGTAAAATTTATTCTGATTTATCAAGAAAAATAACTATTCTAAATGATGAAAAA
>ERZ772974.191-NODE-191-length-47774-cov-9.838785_pt1 | contig 47774 bp, 41 predicted proteins | sample MGYA00580671_ERZ772974 | MGnify/ENA primary metagenome ERZ772974 (study PRJEB29015, sample SAMEA2738065) | human oral metagenome | biome: human oral; feature: human-associated habitat; material: saliva | place: China | collected 2218 ... | reverse complement strand
TCACCCAATTCATAAATTGACCTAAAAACATTCCAAACAATCCTATAAAGAAATAGCTCAATATATGGATATTATTAATATACATTTTTATTTCCCCCAATTTCTAGCTTTATACAAATCTTCAACTTTTCTTTTAAATTTTTGTAAAAAACTTTTCTCCATTTCAACTGGTTTAGTCAAAATAGAAAACATTTTAGTTCTATTAGAAACCCAAACATCAGTAAATATTTGATCACCAATTTCTGCAATTTCATTATAACATAAATTAAGCTCTTTTTTTGCTTTTTTTATTCCACTTTTAAATGGCTTTAATGCAAAAAATACATAAATTAATCCATGTTTTTTAGTTAACAAATCAATTTGCTTTTTCTTTCTTCCATTTGAAACAACTGCAATTTTAATACCTGATTTAATAATAGAATCAATCCAATCATCAAGACCATCTATTTTATTTTTACTCAAATCAATCAAAGTATTATCAACATCCAAAATCAAACCTTTTATATTGTTTTCTTTTAAAAAATCAACACCTATATCTGTAATAATGTCAAACTCAACATTTGGCTTTATCATATTTCCTCCCTTTTAAAAAACACCAACAATATTTCCGTCATCATCAATATCAATACTTTCAGCAGCTGGAACTCTAGGTAATCCTGGCATTGTCATTATATCTCCTGCTTTAACCACAACAAAACCTGCTCCATTTTTCAATTCTATACCAGTAATAGTTATATCAAAATCTTCTGAACAGATTAAATTACTTTTATCATCAGAAAAAGAATATTGTGTCTTCGCAATACAAACTTCTAAACCTTTTGTATTATTCGTAATTTTATTAATAATACTTAATTCTTCAATTGCCTTATCAGTATATAATACATCCCTAGCACCATAAATCTTCATAGCAATATTATATACCTTTGTCTTTAAATCATCATTAATATTATAAGCAAAAGATATTTTCTTATCTTTATCAACAATTTTCAATAATTTATTACAAAAATCAATTGCTCCATCAGAACCATTTTCCCAATTATTTAATAATTCAATTTCAGAAACTTTTGATACTTCATTTTTCAAAAAATCAATTTCATTAACATCATCATTACTATATTTATTAATTGCAACAATTGGATTAAGCCCAAAAGATTTAATATTTGCAATATGCTTTAATAAATTCTCAAGTCCACTCTTTAAAGCATCAATATTAGGCAAAACACAATCTTTAACACTAGCACCACCATGATATTTTAAAGCTTTAAGTGTAGCAACAATTACAACAGCATCAGGTTCTAATGAATTTTCACGAGCTTTAATATCTATAAACTTTTCTGCTCCCAAATCAGCACCAAATCCTGCTTCTGTAACAACATAATCACCAAGTTTTAAAGCCATCTTAGTTGCAATAACACTATTACATCCATGTGCAATATTAGCAAAAGGACCACCATGTACAAAACATGGATTATTTTCAAGAGTTTGAACCAAATTAGGATTAATTGCATCTTTTAATAAAGCTATCAAACTTCCAACAATCTTTAAATCACTCACATAAACAGGTTCATCATCTTCATTATATCCAATTATCATCTTACCAAGTCTATTTCTTAAATCATTTAAATCTTTTGATAAACAAAGAACTGCCATAATTTCAGACGCAACAGTTATATCAAAATGATCTTCTCTTGATATCATCCTCTTCTCACCAGATAATCCAGTTTGAACTATCCTAAGCTGTCTATCATTAAGATCTAAAGCTCTTTTCCAAGTAACTTTTTTAATTTTTAAATCATTACCCCAAAATATATGATTATCAATAATTGCACTAATTAAATTATTAGCTTCTGTAATTGCATGAATATCACCATTAAAATGTAAATTTATATCTTCCATAGGTGATATTTGTGAATATCCTCCACCTGTAGCACCACCTTTTATTCCAAAAACAGGACCAACAGATGGTTCTCTTAAAGCCAATATTGATTTTTTATTTAATTTATTAAGACCATCTGAAATCCCTATTGCAGCAGTAGTTTTACCCTCTCCAAGTGGTGTTGGATTTATAGAAGTCACTAAAATCAATTTTCCATCATCATTATTTTTAATTTTTTCCCAAAACTTTAAATCAATTTTAGCTTTATATTTTCCATATTGTTCAATATAATCATCGTCAATATTTAATTTTTTTGCAATTTCATTAATATTCTTCTTTTTCGCATTTCTTGCAATAATAATATCGTCCATAAATCCCCCATATCCTTCAAATTAAGCAATAAGACCAGCTATAAGCCCAATAATTAATCCAATAAACACCTGTAAAGGTGTATGGCCAACCATTTCTTGAAATTTCTCTTCAGGAGAAATCTTATCATCCATTAATATTTCATTCAAATATTTAGCATGTTTTCCAACTTGTCTTCTAACTCCAACTGCATCCTGCATTACAACCAATGTCATAAAACAAGCCAATGCAAAAATAGGTGATTGAAAGCCAATATTTTTTCCAAGCATAACCGTAATCGAAACCATTACAGCTGAATGAGAACTAGGCATACCTCCAGATCCTAACAATCTTCTCAATGAAAACTTCTTGTTTTCAATACAATCAACAATAACCTTAGATATCTGTATTGCTAGCCATAATAAAAATGGTACTAATATATATTTATATTTAAAATAAAACATCTCTTTAATACATAAGAATATTACTCAAACATTTAATACTATGATTGAACAAAATCCTTTTCTTCCCCTTCCAATAAAATAGTAATTTTCTTTTCTGCATTATCTAAAATTTCTCTGCATTCTCTAGAAATTTTCATTCCATCTTCAAACTTTTTAACTGCATCATCAAGTGACAAATCATCTTTTTCAAGATCCTTTTTAATTAATTCTAAATTTAACATTTTCTCTTCAAAACTTTTTTCTGCCATAATATAACTCCAATCTATATAATATTTGCATTAACATTTCCATCATTCAAAATAATTTTAATATTATCTCCAACATTTAAATCACTAATACTCTTAATTACCTTATCATTTTTTTCAATAATACTATAACCCCTAAGCAAAGTTTTCAATGGGCTTAAAGCATCTATCCCAACAACCAACTCATTAAACTTAGCTTCTTTCCTTTGAATAATATTTTTAAACAAATCAATAATTTCTTTTTCTAATTTATCAAGTAATAAAGTTTTATTTTCCACAATTAACAATGGATTCTTAAAGCTCTTATTTTCCATTATCATATCAAATTTAGCTCTCATTAATTGAACTTTACGCTTTAATAAAACTTTATACTGATTTTCATATTGTTCAATTGTATATTTAACATCATCAATATTAGGAACTGCTAATTCTGCAGCAGCAGATGGCGTAGGTGCTCTTAAATCAGCAACAAAATCAGATATAGAAAAATCTGTTTCATGCCCAACTGCTGATATAACAGGAATTTCAGAATCATATATTGCCCTTGCCACAACTTCCTCATTAAATGGCCATAAATCTTCAAGAGATCCACCACCTCTTGCAACAATCAATACATCTGCTAATTTCTCTTCATTCATATATTTTATTGCTTCTGCAATTTTATCACAAGCACCAGGTCCTTGAACAGGAACTGGCAACAATCTAATATAAACATTTGGATTTCTTCTAGTTGAAACATTTATTATATCTCTAATAACAGAACCTGTTGATGATGTTAAAACACCAATAATTTTAGGGAATTCTGGAATCTTCTTTTTATGTTCTTGATTAAAAAGACCTTCTAATTCCAATTTCTTTTTAAGCATTTCAAACTGTTCATGCAATGTTCCAATTCCATCTTCTTTCATTGCTTTAGCATATATTTGATAAACACCATCCCTCTCAAAAACTTGAACACTACCAAATAATTGAACTTTCATTCCATCTTTAGGTACAAAAGAAAGATGTGTAGCATAACTTTTAAACATAATACATTTTATTAAAGATTTCTCATCTTTTAATGTAAAATATATATGACCAGTATAATGCAATTTACAATTTGATATCTCTCCTTTAACCAAAACATTATTCAAGTATTCATCATTATCTAATTTATCTTTAATATATTTATTTAACTCTTCTACACTAATTGCTTCAATGTCCATATTTTTTCCAATCTACTCAATTATGTTATAATATTTAATCATATAATATAGAAAAGCACATAATAATTAAATTATGTGCTTCACTATTTTATACTACTTCTTCTTTAACAATACTAGCTAAAACACCATTTATAAAAGATTTCGACTTCTTATCACCATATTTTTTTGAAAGTTCCAAAGCCTCATTAATTACAACTTTAAAAGGAAGTTTAGCAAATTTAATTTCATAAATTGATAACTTCAATAAAGCTAAATCTATTTTTGAAATTCTATCAATTGTCCATTCTTTTCTAATATTCTTTAAAATCAAATTAATGATTTCATTATTATGTTGATCAACACCTTTTATTATTGCATTAACATATTCAATAGTGTTTTTATTTGTCAAATTTTCACCATCTAGAAACAATTTAATTTGCTCATCAATATCAAGTTCTTCATCAAGAAAAGTCATACTATATAACAATTTAAAAGCTTGTTCCCTATTCTGTGATCTATTCATAATATTTTCCTACATTCTTTCTACTAATCTCTTTAATATCTCTTTAACTTTAAGTTTATTCTTTTGCAAATAATAACCACACCAAGAACATAGCACTATAATTGCTATATAAATAACAAATTTATAAAAAGCTGTAAACGCTATAATTATACCAATTATTGCTCCTAATATAGCCCCAAAATTTTTAGAAAAAAATCTCAAAAAATCATTATCATATTTATTATCTGCCATGTTTTCTCCTTATTTCTTAGATTTTCTAGCATTAATTTCCATATCATCAATTTCTTCAATAGTATCTTCATCATCTTCATTTGAATCAACATCAACATATTCTTTAACATCAATATCAACAGACTTAATAGTAATATCAGTAGTTGTTTTAACAGTATTCTTTATATCACTTTGTACTTTTGAAGTAACATCTTTTATCACAACACCTTGAACCACATCAATTGCTAATTTAACACTAACTTCATTATCAGCATTAATATCAACAATAATTTTAGCATCTATTATTTCATCAGTTCTAAGTATTACACTATTCACTAATGATCTAATAGTTCTTCTAGTAATTAAAACTCTTCCATCATCATTCTCTAACAAAATTCCAGTATCATTTTCAATCTCATCATTTACATCATCTTCATAATCACCATTTTTTCTTGAATATGTAAAAAATAGAGATTTTACTGATAATAAAAATAATATTATAGAAACAATAATTAATATTGTACGACCTGCTGTAACTAAAGTAAATAATCTTGATATTAGCACACCAAAAATTGATTCTTGTAATATCTGAATTGATATCATAAATAATACAATAGATATTATCAACATAATAAATGAAAATATTTTTAATGTAAACTTATCAATAATTTTCATTTTTCCTCCTAAGTATTATTTATTTTCAGTATTATCTTTTGAGTTTTCTTCTTCTTCATTTTTTAATAATTTTGTACTTACACCTTGAACATGTACATTAACTTGTTCAACATTTAAACCTGTCATATTTTCAACAGATGCTTTAATTCTCTTTTGAATTTCAAAAGCAACATCAGGAATTCTTGAACCATATTCAACAATAATATTAACATCAATTACAACACTTTTTTCATTGATTTCAACTTTGATTCCTTTAGCCATATTCTTTTTTCCACTAAATACTTCTGAAATACCTCCAGCAAAACCACCTGCCATTTCAGCAACACCTGAAACTTCTGCAACTGTCATACCTGCAATAACTGCAACAACTTCATCAGATACTTGAATTGTATCTGTCTTTTCTACATTCTCTGTTTTTTCAACATTTTCAACTTCTATAACTTCTTTTTTCTTTTCCATATATAGCCTCCTAAAATAACTTACAATAAGTATAACAATTTTAGAAATTATTTACAAGTAAAATATCAATATTTTAGCATTGCAAACACAATTATTATACTATTAATTAGTACTCATTTTATAACAACTTTCATCAACAATATCTTTAAATTTATTAAAAGAATTATTATTAATAAAAACTTTTCCACAACTTAAATGTTCTTGTTCTGCAGAATTTAAAACAAAAATTTCAACATTTCCATCAACTTTCCTATTTTCAACAATCCACTTTCTAAGATTTGCCTTTTGAATATCAGATAATTTATAAACCTCAATATCAATAATTTTATCTTTTTCATTATCAAGTTCAGAAATAGAATTAACAACAATCGACAAATCTTGATTAGATCTAACAGAAACCCTTGCATTAACAAAAATAATATTTTCATCATAAAGCAAATTTGAAAATCTTGAATAAACAGAATCAAAAACAACCATCTCAAGTGTACCATATAAATCTTCAATAGTAACAAAAGCCATAATCTTATTATTTTTAGTATACTTCTTTTTCACAGATGTTATAATTCCTGCAATTTTTACCACTTTGTTATCTTCAATAATTTCCTCATTATTCTCATTATCTTGATTATAAAATTTCTGAACAATTAATGAATTAAAATCTGTTTTCTTACTAATTAATTCTTCATAATTTTCAAGAGGATGACCAGAAATGTAAATTCCAAGCATTTCTTTTTCAAGTGACAAAAACTCCTTATGATCATATTCTGGCAATTCAATATATTCATATTTAATTTTTTGCAACACATTATCATCAACATATAAATCAAACATTGAAACTTGATTTTCATTTCCTCTACTTTTAGAATACCCAACAGTATCTAAAATAGTTTCAAATGAAGCAATCAAAGTGCTCCTAGTCTTTCCAAAAACATCAAAAGCACCAGCTTTAATTAAACTCTCAATACATTTTTTATTAACAGATTCACCATAAATCCTTTCAGCAAAATCACCAAAATCTAAAAATTCTCCATTTTTCTCTCTTTCAGAAACAATTGCATCAACAGCTGCGATTCCAACATTTTTAATTGAACCAAGTCCAAATCTAATTTTATTTCCTTCAACAGTAAATTTAGTAAAACTCTTATTTATATCAGGTTTTAAGATTTCCACTCCGATTTTTCTACATTCATCAACATATACAGGTATCTTATCCAAATTTCCTAAAAAGCTATTAAGCATAGCAGCCATAAATTCAGCAGGATAATAAGTTTTTAAATAAGCAGTTTGATATGCAACAACTGCATAACAAGCAGCATGTGATTTATTAAAAGCATATTTAGCAAATTCACTCATTTCATCAAAAATCTTATTAGCAGAAACTTCATCAATACCATTTCTAACACAACCTGGAATCTCAACATTACCATTTTCATCAACTTTGCCATGAACAAAAATCTCTCTTTCTTTAGCCATTACATCAAGCTTTTTCTTACCCATAGCTCTTCTAACTAAATCAGATCTTCCAAGTGAATATCCAGCGAGATCTGTAACAATTTTCATAACCTGTTCTTGATAAACCATACAACCATATGTAACAGCCAAAATCGGTTTCAAACTATCATGTGTATAGACAGCATGCTCCATATCTTTTTTATTAGCAATATATCTAGGGATTTGATCCATTGGACCAGGTCTATAAAGTGAAACACCAGCAATAATATCTTCCAAACAATCAGGTTTAAGTTCTTTCATGAAGTTAGTCATTCCTTGACTTTCAAATTGAAAAATCCCAACAGATTCTCCATCTTGCCACTTTTTGAAAACAGCTGGATCATTCATCTCTTTATCAAACTCAACATCAATTCCACGATTCTTTTTAACCAATTCTTTACAATCTCTAATAACTGTAAGAGTCCTAAGTCCTAAAAAGTCCATTTTCAAAAGGCCAAGTTCTTCAAGTGTAGTCATAATATACTGCGTTGAAATAATATCATCCCTTGCATATAGTGGAACATAATTAACAACAGGCTCTTTAGCAATAATAATACCACAAGCATGTGTAGAAGCCTGTCTTGGAAGTCCCTCTAAAGCCATAGCAATATCTAATAATTCCTTAACTCTTCCATCATTTTCATAAACATCATTTAACTCTTTATTAACTTCCAACGCCTTTTTTATAGTAATATGTAAATCATTTGGAATCATTTTAGCAAGTTTATCCGCTTCAGCATAAGAAAAATCAAGTACTCTTGCAACATCTCTAATAACCATTCTCGCAGACATAGTACCAAAAGTAATAATCTGTGAAACATTATCATGCCCATATTTTCGTGAAACATAATCAATAACATCTTGACGTTTTTCATAATCAAAATCAACATCAAAATCAGGCATACTAATTCTTTCAGGATTTAAAAATCTTTCAAAAATCAAACCATATTTAAGAGGATCAATATCAGTAATCTCAATGGCATACGCAATAACACTACCAGCACCACTACCTCTTCCAGGCCCAACAGGAATATCATGAGTTTTCGCAAAATTAATATAATCCCAAACAATTAAGAAATAATCAACAAACCCCATTGAATTAATAATTCCAAGTTCATATTCAGCTCTATCAATGATCTCTTTTGAAAGATCATCACCATATCTTTTATGAAGACCATCATAAGAAAGCTTTTTTAAATAATCATAATGTGTTTCAAACTCAGAAGGCACATCATAATTAGGCAAAATTGTATGTCCGAATTCGAATTCAACATTACACTTTTCTGCAATCTTCACAGTGTTTTCAATGGCTTCTGGAATATCTTTAAAATATTCAATCATTTCTTCAGGTGATTTCACATAAAAATCATCTGTTTTAAATTTCATTCTATCAGGATCACTCATTCTTTTACCAGTTTGAATACACAATAATATTTCATGATTATATGCATCTTCTTTTTTTAAATAATGAGCATCATTAGTAGCAACTAAAGGAACTCCAATTTCCTTAGACAATTTAAACAACTTCTGATTAACTAAATATTGCTCTTTCATAGCATTAGCTTGTACTTCTAAATAGTAATCATCACCAAACAAATTCTTAAACCATAGAGCAGAATTTTTAGCAAGCTCATCTTGACCATTTAATAAATGTCCGTGGAACTTCACCACCAATACAAGCACTTAAACAAATTAATCCTTCATGATACTTCTCTAAAATTTCCTTATCAATCCTTGGTTTATAATAATATCCCTCAGTAAATCCATAAGAAACAAGTTTACACAAATTCCTATAACCTTGCATATTTTTAGCTAACAAAATCAAATGATTATATTTAACACTTTTGTCCAAAACCTTATCAAACCTACTACCGGGTGCGACATATACTTCGCACCCAATAATAGGTTTAACACCATTTGCTTTACAAGCTTTATAAAAATCAATGCATCCAAACATAACGCCATGATCAGTAATTGCCATTGCGTCCATACCAAGCTCTTTCGCTCTAATTGGTAAATCTTTAATACGATTAGCACCATCAAGCAAACTATATTCAGTATGTAAATGTAAATGTACAAATTTTGAATTAAGCATTTTATCTCCTAATTTTATCTATAATATTTTTGCTATTTTTAAAAATTGAATCAGAAGGAACAACTCCTCTTACACAAGATAATGGATAAACATTTGAATTCTTTCCAATAACTGTTCCTGGATTTAATACACTATTACAACCTATCTCAGCAAAATCACCTAAAAAAGCTCCAACTTTTTTACGGTTTGTTATAATTTCATTTCCATTTTCTTTTATAATAACATTTAATTTATCTGCTTTAACATTTGAAGTAATAGCACCTGCCCCCATATGTGCCTTATATCCAAGGATGGAATCACCAACATAATTATAATGAGGAACTTGAACATTATTAAATAATATAACATTCTTAATTTCTGTAGAATTTCCAACAACACAATTATCTCCAATAATTGCACTGCCCCTAATAAATGCTCCAGGTCTAACTTCAGTATCCTTTCCAATTATACAAGGGCCTATAATAGTAGAATATTCATAAACTTTAGCTGTTTTATGAATCCATACATTATCACCTTTTTTATCATATTCATTCAAATCCAAAGAATTTCCTAATTCTATTACATATTCTTTTATATCAGCAAGAGCTTCCCAAGGATATTTATATTTAATAAGAAACTCTTTTGCAATAGTCTCATCAAGTGAATACAAATTAACTATCATAACATCTTTAATATCATCCATAATTGTCCTCCAAACCAATTTACTTAAAATTAATCTTTAAACCAAAAATCATTATATAATTTAGTAGCAGTCTCAGGACTATCAACACCCTCTGCATTTTTTACTGGTGCAAAATCTTCCTCTCTCTTGCCTCTATACAATGTAATATCATCAAACAATTCGAAACCATCAAATATAAAAGCTTCATATTTATATCCATTAGGCTCTTTAGCATAAAACATATTTCCATCTTCTTGCATAAAATCAACTTTTTTATGAGCACTATGATATGGTAATTCAACATTTGCAATTTTTTCAATAGCATCAAGTGTATATAGATTACACATAATATGAGATTCTCCATACATTAGCTCACCATTTTCATCAACTTCTTCAATTAATGTTTCTGGAATCTCTGAATACTCAATAACACCAGGTTTTCCGTTTTTCTTACAAAATACTCCAACCTTTTCATAAGGACTATTTTTCACAATAGTTTTAGAAGCTATTTCAGTTCCTCTTTTTTTAGTCAAACCAAGTAACATAGGATCAACCATATTTAATAATGCATTATCAACAGAACCAATGAAAACCCATTTAATTCCTTTTCTCTTCATATCATTAATAACTCCATCATTAAGCATTGCTTGATATATAGTTCCATTTCCAGAAGCAGCATATTTAATACGATATTCACTATTAATTACAAGTTTTCCATCTTCAGAAAGTAATGGCAAATTTCCTTGTTTAAAAAATTTAACATTTTCAGAATTATAACCAAAATAATTATTATTTTCAAAATACCTCACTGTTTCATCATTATTTTCAGTACTAGTCATAATATACCAGTTTAAAATAATTCCATACTTATTATTTGCTTTAATCAAATTTTCAGCAATAATTTGAAATAAACTTTTTGGCTCAGGTTTTACATTTAATATAAAGGTTCCTTTAGGCCCTTTATGTCCAAGTCTAGTACCTTGTCCACCAGCCATAGTAACAACAGCATATTGATTATTAGCTATGATATCTTCACCAATTTTTAAAATTTCATTATTTTCTTCATCAGAAAATCTAGATTTATCAAAAACCCTAATATGCTCCAACATAACTGTTTTCATAGAATTTTTAAAATTTTGATTACTCAATGCAAAAAGTCTATTTAACTTCTCAAAATCAATATTTTCAATATCATTAATTAAATTATTCTTTCCTTCATTTGTAGATATTAAATCAATATATTTTAATAAATGTTCTTGATTATATTTTTTAACAATTTCAACATAATTTGCCATTTTCACATAGCCTCCTATTCTTTAATTACATCCTCTATTAATTCTATTTCTCTGATTTCCACATTAAATGGGCCATCTTCTAAAATAATATTAAATTCAGTTATTTTTTCTTCACTAAACTCCTGTGGTTTCATCAATACTTTCGTTGATACATCCATACCAAGTGGCAAAGTTTTATTATTATTATAAAAATAAATAATATTACTAAAATACAAAATATGCATATCACTATTAGTAATAGCTCTATAAATTTTAAATACTTCTTTATCTTTCAAAATTTCTCTAGGATTCAAGTCACCTATAACATATCCATCACTATATGGATAATAAACTGGAACATCTTGAACCGACTTAATCTTAATAAACGCTTCATTTAAATAATTAATCAAATCTTCACAAACATTCTTATATTCTTCAAAAGTTGTTAAATCATTAACACCAAGTACTGAATAAATATTTCTTGAATTTTCTCTATACTCTTTATTATTAATTACTTGAACTTTTGTCTTATCTTCCATCAAGTTTCCAAAAATCTCTGCTTTACTATTTTCATCATAATTATTTTTCAACTCATCAAGTTGTTTCTCAATTATTTTTTCAGATTTATTTTTTCTACCAGCAACTTTAGTTTTCTTTAATTCACCATTTTCAGTTTTCTCACGTTCATCTAAAATTGCATTAATTGTTTCAATAATATACTGAGTTACAAACAATGCATCACATTCATTAACAGATAATTTTCTTCTCTGAAGTTCATCAACTTTTTTAGCCAATTCTTCAAGATCATCTTCTATATTAAATCCTGGGTCAATCCTATTACTAATTTCATTATTTAAATTATAAGAAGACCCCTCATGTAATTCTTCAATTTTATCTTTATTAGTAAATTTCCAAAACTCAAATATACTCTTTTTATGTTTTTCAATTTCTTCAATATAATTTTTAGCATTTTCAATCTTTTTATCTAAATTAGTTTTTTTCAAAACTAAAGATTTATAATCTGCTTCTAAATTATTATAAATTTGTTCATATTCACGTAAATCATTACATAATCCAACTAAATCAGATAAAGTATATACATCTTTATTAGCCTTTGCTCTTTTAGACGAAATTCCATCAAGTATTTTCAGCCTCTCTTTATCATCCTTAATATCTCTAGCTCTATAACTATCAATTTTCTCGTCTTGAACATCAATACCAGAATCAATCGTTTCTTCAATCTTTTCAATAGAAATAGGCTTATTCTTCTTAAAAAAATATCTAACCTTCTTAAAAAAACTTTGCTTACATTCTAAAAACATAACAATTTGTTTTTCATAATAAACATAATTTACATTATCAGACTTAATTTGTTCTTTTAATTTAGAAATTTTCAACTTAGTACTTTCAATATTATTATTAATTGATACCCTAGTTTCCTGCATATCTTTATACTGTTTAGAAATAAACTTAGAAATATTTTGTATTGTAATTTGTTTACCTTTATACTTAAAAATTAATTCACCTTTCTTATCAATAGCAGTCTCTATAGGAAAAGCATTATGTGTTTCAGTAGCCAAAATAAACAACGCTTTAACTAATGTATAAAAATTAAGTGCCTCACTTCTCGTCTCAATCTTAACTCTATATTTAGTCTTAAAGCCTGTAAATAAAGCTGTCTCTCCTATAATATAATTTTTATAAACATTATCATTTTCAATATCTTGATAAACTTCAAAAACATTACACCAATTCTTTGTAAAAGACCATATATAATTTTCAAGCTCGTTTATTTCTTTCCTTGTAAGTAAATCTTCACTATAACTCATTTTACAAATTGGAATAAACACTTTAAATTCTGGGTCAGTCAACTTTTTCTTTATTAAATAAAATAATACAGAGGTTTTTCCCTCTTTCGCTGGAAAAAGCATATAATATTTTTTATCCTCAGTTGAATAAAAAATTTGCCATAAATAATTATCATCATACTTAATAAAAAAAGGTATCTTCGTATTTAATTTTTTCTGCATTTTTTCAAAATTCAATATCTCTAATAATGACGCTTTATCCATAACATCATTAAATTCATCAGGATTTTGTTTTACATATTCATCAAAAGCTAAAGACTTCTTATATCTCTCAGATATTGGAGTAGTTCTATCAGTTGTACTAATAAAAATATCAATATCTTTAACAGCAACATATTTATAGATTCTATAAATATCTGCTTCATCTTTAGCATCCGAAATTGTCAATTTAGGCTTTTCAGCTACTAATTCAGATGGAATATTACTTAAATCAAATCCAATATAGTTCAAAAGTTCCTTTGACAATTCACTACCTCCCATATTTTTATATGCTTACAAGCTACTTATAAACATTCCAACATATAATATCATAAAATACCCTATTTTTAAAGTATTACTACAATATTATTTCAAAAAATAACATTATATTACAAAAGCAGTGATTTTTTAAATCACTGCTTAATATTGTATTATAAACCTTTATTTGCAATTTCTTCTTTTATTTTAGCAATAGTATCATCAATACTTAAAGCTCCAATTTCACCTTCTCCTCTTTTTCTAATAGAAACTGTATTTGTTTCAACTTCTTTAGCTCCAACAATTAACATATATGGAATTTTTTGTGTTTGAGCTTCTCTAATTTTATATCCAATTTTTTCAGCTCTATCATCAAGTTCAACTCTTAAATCAGCATTAAAGCAAGCTTCATAAACCTTTTTAGCTTCATCAATAAATTTATCACTAATAGGTAAAATTTTCACTTGAACAGGAGCAAGCCATACAGGTAAATTACCTTTAGTCTCTTCAAGTAAAAATGCTACAACTCTATCAAGAGAACCAAAAATAGCTCTATGAATAACAACAGGTCTAACTTTATCACCATTTTCATCAACATATTCAAGTTCAAACTTTTCAGGCAATTGGTAATCAAGTTGACAAGTTGATAATGTTATATCATGACCTAAAGCACTAATAACTTGAACATCAAGTTTAGGACCATAAAAAGCCGCTTCACCTTTAGCTTCGTAAAAATCAACACCAAGCTCATTTAAAACTTCTCTTAATTCATTTTCACTCTTATTCCATAATTCATCATTATCAAAATATTTTTCCTTATTCTCAGGATCTCTTAAAGATAATCTAAACTTATAATTTTTAAAACCAAAATCCCTATAAGTAGAAAGAATTAACTCAATAACTGCTTTAACTTCATCTTTTATTTGATCAGGTCTACAGAAAATATGTGAATCAGCTTGTGTAAAACATCTAGCTCTTTCTAGCCCAACCAATGTTCCACTATCTTCAAATCTAAAATCATGTGCAACCTCAGCTATTCTAAGTGGTAAATCATGATATGAATGTAAGAAATTTTTATAAATCATCATATGATGAGGACAATTCATTGGTCTTAAAACATATGCCTCATTATCCATTTTCATTGCTGGGAACATATCATCTTTATAATGATCCCAATGTCCAGAAGTTTTATATAAATCAACACTACCAAGAGATGGTGTTAAAACATGTTTATATCCAAACTTCAATTCTTTATCCATAATATAATCAGAAAGTGTTCTTCTTAATAAAAATCCATTTGGAAGCCACATAGGAAAACCTTTTCCAACTAAATCAGATATCATGAAAATACCAAGTTCTTTTCCAAGCTTTCTATGATCTCTTTCTTTAGCTTCTTCCAATTTTTGAAGATATTCATCAAGCATTGACTGTTTTGGAAAAGAAATAGCATAAACTCTTTGAAGCATCTTATTCTTTTCACTTCCCCTCCAATAAGCACCTGCAACTTTAAGTAATTTAACAACCTTAACTTTTCCAGTGCTCATTAAATGTGGACCTGCACATAAATCTGTAAATTCACCTTGTTTATAGAAAGAAATAACTTCATCCTCAGGTAAATCATTAATAAGCTCAACCTTATAAGGCTCTTTTAATTTTTCTGCCAATTCAATAGCTTCATTTCTTGGTAATTCAAACTTACTAATTTCCAAATTTTCCTTAATAATTTTTTTCATTTCAGCCTCGATAGCTTCGAAATCAACTTGAGAAATCTTCTTATCATCAGAGTCAAAATCATAATAAAATCCTTCATCAATTGATGGACCAATTGCTAATTTCACTGAATCACCATAAAGTCTTTTAACAGCTTGTGCCATAATATGTGAAGTTGTATGCCAATAAGCCTTCTTACCTTCAATATCATTTTCAAAAGTCAAAATTTCAACATTAGCATCATTTTCAATTTTAGTTCTTAAATCAACAACCTCTCCATTAATTTTACCAGCTGTTGCAACTCTAGCCAATCCTTCACTAATTTGACCAGCAAGCTCTATTACCGAAATACCACTTTCAACTTCTTTAATAAAGCCATCTTTTAAAGTAATCTTTATCATATTACAATCCTTTCCATCACTATTTTATGGTATAAAAAAATACCCCATAAAATAGATCATATAAAAATATTAAATCTATTCTCTGGGGTACTAATATATAGCACGGTTCCACCCGGATTTTTAACTTAATTTAATCGCCTTAACGCAGCAATACGTCTGACTTATTCATCAGCCTAAGAAGGTAGTTTTTCAAATACGTCCATTAAAATTAGCTTTCAGTCCATGGCTAATTATCCCTACTAATAACCTTTATTTTACTTTTTCTTCAATAACGTTTGATAAAACAATTATAACACATAATCTTTAAAAATCAATAATTATTAAAATAATATTAAAACTATTATTTAATTAAAACACAGATGCTTCTATTATCTTAAATTCTGCATTTTTTAATTCTTTAATTTTATCTTTATCAACTAACGAAAAAGCTTTAAACTTCTGACTTTGACCGCCACCTAAATCATTTACTGAAACATAATCTTCTGCAATTCTTTCACCATTCTTATTAACAGCTTCAATATGCAAACTAAATGACTTCTTTTCATTTAATTTATTTTTAACTGTAACTTCCAATTTAGTATCATACATACCATAACCTAAACTCTTAGCTTCAAAAGTTCCTAAATTAACTTCAACATCATTTTTTAAAACATCTTCAGTAGCATTTCCCAAACTCTTATTAAGATCACTACTAATTTTATTCAATTCTTTATTAGTTTCATTTACAGATTTATTAATTACATCAACAGCCTTTTTATTCATATTTGTAGCTACAGCAAAAGTACAAATTGACAATATTATAACAATTATTGACATCACTTTCTTACTATCTCTTATTAAAGTAACAATTCCAAATATTATTGCTAGAATTGCCAAAAAATAAGAAATCACATTAATTATAGGAATCATAGCAAAAACAATTGCAATAATTGATAAAACTAAACCTGCTACAGCTAATCCACTACTTTTCTTTTTCTCTTACATATATAAAATTCCCCCAACTTTTTTATTGTAAGCCTTACAATACTGATTGTACTATATATATATATATCAAGTGTATTAAGGGATTTTTTTATACATTTATTTTACATTAAAAACACCATCTTTAATAATAAATCCATATGGCACTTCATAAATTGTATTACCTTTATCATCAATAACTTTAAACAATAATCTATAAGTACCAACACTCATATCATTTAAAAATTTTAAAGATAAATCATTATCACCCTTACTTAAATTAATATCAAAGACACCATTATTATTAATTGTATTACCATTAACACTAATTAATTTATCAGGTAATGTATTATAATCATTACCAATCTTTTTTTGAAGTTCAATTGTTAACTTAACTCTATCTAATTTTAAATATTTTAATCTAATCACTTGATTTTTAGATAAATCACTATTTGAAATAACTCTATCATTCATTTCTAAAATTTCTATTGCTGGACTAATATTATTATTTTCAAGAATAACATTCTTTGTAGCCAATATATCTCCACTAAAAGGACTATCACCATCAGAAGTTGCACTAGCCATTAAATCAATTTTAAGATTATATTTTTTCTTAGCTAATAATCCATTAACAATAAATTTAAATTTACGATTATTATTTAAATACTCAGCCATATCACCAGCTGGAATTATAAATTGATTTTTAGAATTTCTAAAATATTTAATTATATCACTTCCATTTTTTGATTCCATATAAGCATCACTAGGAAAACCTTCATCAGTAGTAATAACATAAGATAATTTCTTATTATTAAAATAAGTATTATAATTAATACCTTCACCAAAAAGATTAACATTATATGATAAATTAATATCATTATTTATATTTTGAGTATCAACAATCTTTCCTAAATCAAAAACATAATTAGGGTAAAATCTAGTAATTAACTCTTTTGAAAAATATTTTTCAACTTTAGTACTATTCATTTCTAACATAGTTGTAATATTATCCATATCATTAATTTCTGCATCTTTGAAATCAAACACAAACATATAAACTTCTTTAATAAAATTACTTTCATCAAGTTTACCATATTTCTTATTCGTATATCCCATTTTATTAAATTCAGAAATATCAATAAAATCAACTGGACTATCAACTTTATAATACCAATATGTTGGATTAGAATCCTTCACATAATCATAAAATGTAATCTTTGTTCCAATAGGTAACTTTTTATTAAACTTTAATTTCTGATCACTATAAAAATTAGGTATATAATTCAAAACAAACTGCATTGTAACAGATGATTTTTTATTAACTCCAATATTTTCCTGTTGCTCATCAAATGCTCTATACCTATATCCAGGTACAATTGAATAAGTTGGTGAAATTGCTTTTCTAATCTCTCTACTAATTATAATCTTTTGTTTTAAAATAAGTCCTTTATCACTCTCATAAGTTATAACAATATATCTATCTGTTACATTATCAGATAAATTATTACCATTATAAATGTTATACTCCCAAACATCACTTATGCCACTTCCAAAATTAAAATCTTTTTCAAATTTAGTAAAATCAGCATTTTGAATTAAATCAACACTTTTATTATTAACAGAAAGATTTATTCCAAAAGTATTATTAGCAATATTACCATCTATATCCAAATTATTATTAATATCATCTTTAGACTTCAAAACAACATTATTTGTTTCAATATTTGTAATTCTTAATTTATGCAAATTATTCCAACCGATAAATCTTTTTGTATCAAATGATGCAAAATTTGAATCACCCATCACCTCTGGTCTTCTATTAGGTGCTGCCGTTAAAGTAATATCAGGTAATTCTTTAACAGTCTTTATTCTCACACTAACACCATTTGTAGGAAAAATTCCATCTGTTACATTACCATTAACAGAATATCTCAAACCACCAGCAGAACGAAATTCAATTCTTTTACCAGTTTCCTCTTCAAAATTATGACCTAAATATTTTAATTTAAAATTAATATCAGTTTTACTACCATTAATTAAACCAGCTTTTTTCTGTATTATCTTAACCATTGTTACATTATTAAAATCAGTCACTTTATCAGCAAGAACCCAGTTAACATTATTAATATTTTCATTAGTAATTCCTTTATCAAATGTATACTCTACAATATATATACTATCATCAGACATTGTCACAGGTCCTTGTAAAGCAAGATCAAAAATACCATTTTCAGTTTTAATCATATAATTATTATTAATACTACTCTTTTTAGTAATAGGTACATAATAAGCAAATCTTGAAAAATTAACATTATCATTAAATTTTAAAGATAACTTATAATTTATTAAATCATCCTTATTTAAAATATCAACTTTTCCACTTTCACTTCCATCATTAACATTAATTGAATCTTTAACTGTAAAAAATTCATTTTGTGGAATTACTTTAAATCCCAACTTATTTGATTCATTACCTCCACCAATGTAATCATTAATATTTCCATCACCATTCAAATCATACTTGTCAACTTTTTTAGCCCAACTATATGAACCAGCAGCATTATTATATATTGGATCAAAATCTCCTTTCTTTTCACTCGCAACATATAATACTTTATTTAAATTAATTGTCTGACCTTCAACGCTATTATCTATATTTAACAACATCTCAAATTTCAAATAAGCTCCATTATCAAGAAAATTATAATCCTCTTTTGCAAATCCAATTGTTAATTCAGATGAAGGATAAATTTTCCAAAATACATTTCCATTATACAGATCAACTTTTTCAGTTTTTTCAACCCTAATATTTTCATTATTAATAGTTTTCATAACAATTGAATTATTATCAATTGTTATACCATTAGGTAAAACAACTCCTATAACAATATTATTTATCCAATTCAAATTTCCATACGGGAATGATATTACATTAACATCAGCCCCTATTTTTATTGAATTTCCAGCAATTACTTCACTGTTTTTGTCTTTATTATTAATTAAAAAATCAGATATCATATATTGAGATTGTGCTAATTGAAGAATGTATGTTGGTATTCTCTTTTCTACATATTTTGAATCATTTCCACTAACTTTAAAATTCGAATAAACTACTTTTCTATCTTTATTTTTATAATTAACATATCCAAAATAATCTCCAATACCATTATAAAATGTAACTGAATTATAATTATCAAAAGTCATACCTGATTTTATTTTAGGAATATTATATTTAATTTCCTTGAAAAAATATTTTCTTTCCTCTTCTGGTAACATACTTCTAGTAAAATTTATTTTATTCGGATCACCTGTAGATAATGAATGAACCTGAATCGAAAACCAATAATCTCGACCTTTTTCATTATCAGAAATATAATTTCCATGCTCATCTTTATAAACTAAATTATTATTTTCATCAATCAATCTATATCTAACATCATAATCCTTTTGTTCTTTATCTATTGGTAAAGTTATACTTGTAACTTGAATATATCCAGTATTTTCGCTATCAAATATAACATTAATACATTTTTCACTTGAATCTGCAGTACCTTTATTCGTTAAAACACCACCACCAAGATATGTAACTCCTTTTTCCATTCCAGTTCTATAAGATACTCTTCTATCTCTTACAATAACATCGACATTTTCTGTCGGTTTCATAAAAAATACAACACCATTATATGACGTCGAAGTTAAATTTCTTTCAACTCCCGTATTATCAAGCACATCAGTCTTTAAAAGAAGTTCACTAAATCTAATAATTGAATCTTCTTTAAGCCCTGATATTTCAGGAACATTATATTTAAAAAACAAAATTCTTTCATATTTAGTAGTTAGATACACATTTTTCAAAGAAATAACCACATTTCCATTGTTAATATCGCTTTCATCAATACTATAATCAGGTGTACCTATAGTATCTAAGTTAATTTCCAAATCAGTTTTATCAATTGTTAAATAATGCTTAACATTATTTGAATCAATATATTCTGGCAATTTTATCTTAAATTTCAATTCTTTATAAAACATATTAATTGCATTTTGGGATTTAGATATAATATATAATCTACTTTTTAATTTCTTTTTATTTCTATCACCATAAAGCATTTGAACTTCAGTATTAATAAAACGATTATTATCAATATAATCATATATTCCAGATACAATTTGATATACACTATCTGAATAACAGTTGTTAATTGATTTTTGTTTTAATATATTTAATGATACATCATTAGATTCATATAATTTTACTTCAATAGACTTCTGATCTTTTTGATTAATCAAACTTCTATCTAATTTATCCCAAAGGTCAAAATCATATTTAACTTCAAGTTGTATTGTAATTGAAGTAACACCCGGATTAATTGTATAAAAAACGGTACCACTATGAGAATTAACATTATACTTACTATTAGTATTAATTACAAAATTATCATTTTTCTTAAATTCAACTTTACTACAGCCAGGGGGTAATAAAAAATCATTTACAGAAAAATAGAATTCTTTAGGAAGTTTTATTCCTATAACTAGTTTTTTATTGCTATTTGCTAAATCACTTGGTAAATTAGTAATTACTTTCAAATATTTGCTATTACTATAATTCCATGAAGTTATATCAACACCTTGTTCGGTTAATTTAATTCCACTTCCACCTAAATCATATTGAACATTATTATATATAGTAGCATCAAAAAAATTTGCAGCATTATTTTCATTAGTTAAACATAGAGTATCGACTCTAGATAATAACATTAAAGAAATCATTAATATTATTAATAAACCCACTAAGCTTATAAACTTTCTCATTACTACACACCACCAACTTGAAACTCATTTTTATTAAAAACTTTTTTAGGATTTTCTTTATAAAACCTATAACTATAACTAGAATTATTTTTAAAATTAACTATAACTTCCTTTGAATTATCTATATTTACATTTTTAAATGCTTCTTCATTATTATCTGGGTACAATCCATCAGGAAATTTAATTTTAATATTTCCTGTATAATCAACAGTTTTTATCGTTAAAAACATAACAGTACTGTCAACATTATCTCCAACACTATAATCAATTCTATTATCATTATTAGTTATAACAAAATTTCCCTCAAGTATTTTAGTATAAGGGTTAGTAGCTACTGCACTAACCTTATATTTACCATTTTCCAAATTATCAAAACCAACTTCATTATCTGTAAAACCACTCTTACTTAATACACCATTCTCTTCTCTAATTTTCACTAAATTTCCATCATCATTAATTTTTTCTAACTTAACAACATAATTAATATCTACTTTTGTATATCTAAGTCTATCTTCACTATTATAAAGATGAACTACAATTTTATTAACACCTCTTTGCAATGTATAAGACTTAATATCTTCACTCAACAAATCGCTTCTAAAATAAAAATTCTCTGCTTCATACAATGTATTATTTTTCAATTCCTGTAAGTATTTTCCTAACACAACAGTCATAGTTATAATTATCGTTAGCAAAATAAAATATACAATTAGAAACTTTTTCTTCATAACTTACCTCTTATTAAATAATTCATTTACAATATTTCTAATCTTTTTGAATCACTCTAAAATCTATTAATAAATAATCAATTTCAAAAGCATAACTCAAATCTTTTAAATCATTAGGCCATTCAATTTTTAAATAATATATTTTAGTCTCTCTTTTTCCAGCCTTAAATTCAAAATCATCATTTGTATAAATTTTATCATCATCCCTATATATTAACTGTTTACACTCTTTATCTTTAAACAAATTAATATTCAAAGGTAAATTTTTTCCATACCTTCTATTAATATATATTGTAAAATTTTCAGAAACTTCACAAACTTTGCCATCTTTAACATTTGTAACTTCAATAGGGATTATTCTTACATCACCAGGTTTCCCTTTAATTTTATTAACTTCAACTCTTGTACTACTACCAAATAATGCAACTCTAGCTGTGCTACTTCCATAAATAGTAGAAATATATCTTGCCAAAGTAACTGCACTACCAATCATTATTAATATAAGAAAACCCAAAATAATATTTTTAGTTAACTTTTTTTTCACTATAATCATTCCCCACTTCTATTTCAGAAAATATATAAGCACTAACCATTATCATCATAAAAATCAAAACAATTACTTTAAAATTCATAAAAACTTTAATATATATACCAGCTCTTTTAAGTCTTTTTACAACTTTACCAATTATTTGATTTTGATTAATTGGATCATCATTTGTATTATTTGCATCACCTTTCGTGATAATTTTATCATTATCAATTTTAACTATTCTATGAGTAATGAAATGACTATATGATTTATATGTCACAACATCACCAACATTATATTTTGAATTTAACTTAACTAAAACAATATCTCCTATATTAATCTCATCACTCATACTTCCACTTAAAACTTCAAAATAAGTATATCCAAACAGATTAAAATAGTCTTTCTTTGATACAAATTTTGAAAAAAGCAAAACCACATTTATTAATAAAAGTAAAATGAAAATTATCCAAAAACATAATTTAAATATTTTTAATATATACTTCATCTTTACTCTCCTTCATAATGTGACTTTGCCTTAATCTCAATATTTAATTTATAATCAGATTGATTAAAACCTGCCTTTGTATCATCCTTTCCATCCATCCACTTCCATTCAAGTAAATAGACATCATAAGAATTTATTCCTAATGGTAAATCATTAATAATTTTATTATTTAAACTTTCCCAATTTAAATCATCACCAATAATATACTCACCATTCCTCTTTAACTTAAACTTCATATTTATCGAATCTTTATTATCTTCTAAAAATTTCAATCCATATAAAACATCAAATTTTTCATTATTATTAACAATATATTTATACATATTATGAGAACCAGGAGCAACTATATTTTTAAAATTATAAACAGGATTCGAAAAAATCCTTAATTCATTTTTAGAACTCCAATCAACATCATTATCATAAACTTTAAGCATTCCATTTTTTTCAATATCATTGTTTTTAACAACATTAGTAACTTCAGTTTTATTAATTAAATTATTACTACTATTACTATTTATAATTTTATTACTAACAATTTTATTATTTATCAATTTGTTCTCATTATTTATAATATTACTTACATGACCATCATTATTAATATCTCGTATAATATTTCTATTTTCTAATACTTCATTTCTATAATAATCATCTTGTATATTAACTCCAACATTATTACTAACTATAATATTATTAGATTTAATTCTTTTATCATAATTTTTATAAAATTTACTTTTTTTAATAATCTTCTTATAATCAGACTTATTATTTTTACTATTAAAATTTCCTTCATCACTAATATTATTTTTAAAATTATTACTTTTAGAACTCAATCTTTTATCATCATTATCAACTTTGCCTTTATTTATATTTTCTATATTAAATATATCAACATTACCAGTTCTAATGCTTTCAAGCCTTCCATAATAAATAACAGCAATATATAAAATAACAAATGAAAATATCAATAATACAGTAAATATTAAAATCCTCTTTTTCTCATCAATAAAATTCATCATATCCCTTTTAATATTAACTTCAATTTAAATCAGCAAGTATTACTCACTGACTTAAATTGGAATTAAAATTCCAATCGTATTTATAATACTAATCAACTTGTTGTAATTTTAAAGTTGCTGTAACAGTAACTCTAGCATTTCCATTAAATCCAATTGTTGTATCAGCTTGATCTGCTTCACCTGAAGACTGTTTTCTCTCAAAAGCCCATCTCCAATAAATAGTAGCATCAGTTGCTTCAGATTTAATATCTAACTCTGTAGGTTTTGTCACAAATGATGAAATATCTGTTGTCCAATTTTTTTGATCCCTACTATATTCTATTGGAATGTTTGATGGATTAGTTTGAGATAAAGAATATGCATAAGTTGCTTTAACTTCTGACATATTTTGAACTTTAATAGTAAATCTTCCCTGTGTACCAGGTGCAATCAATTTATCTTTAGGATCTTTTGTTACATTAATTTCAGAATTACCATCAGTATTTTGTATTGTATCAAACAAATTTAATTCCATAGTAGTTGTACCAGCAGCTAAATCTTGTTCATTAATTTTCCAAGCCCACTTTGCAGCTCTAGCTGTTGATGTACCTTCAATCGAACTAACATATTTAGCATAAGTTCCACTTATTACATATATTGTCAAAGCAGTCAATAATAACAAAAATACACAAGCTAAAAATACTTTTTTCTCCTTCTTCAAAATTTCACCCTCCTTAAAAATTTTATATATACCCGATTTAAAATGTTACTACTAAATTATTTATTATTATTTAACTCTTTATTTCTTTTGAATTCTTGAAATTCTCTCATAAGTTCAGCATCTTTTGTAGAATATCCAAATTTAACAAAATATAAAGCAGTTGAGACAATAATTATAACTAAAATCACCATTAATAATCCAATTGGCTTACCTAAAAATAATAAAATACTACCTAATCCAGGAATCTTATTGACAAAAATTCCTTCAATCGCATCAGAACTAACAATAAAATCGTCTGCAACATTGTTATTATCACCTTTTGTCTTAAATTTATAAGTTCCAGAATCATTGATAACATCTTTAACTCTGTGTGATATAACAATATTCCCATTTTTAAAAGCAATTATATCCCCAGTATGTATACTACTTGAATTTACTTTCTTAACTATTACTAAATCTCCAATATTGATAGTAGTTTCCATAGAACCTGACATAACAATAAATGGTTTATATCCCATAAAGTCAGCAATTTTATCAGGATATAATTTACTCTTAATAATTAATGTTAAGTTAAATATCAAAAATGGTAATACAATAACTAAAAATAAAATATAGTATAATATTTTTTTCATATTCACCGCCTAAATTACTATAATAAACACCTCAATCATAGTATTTAATTAATTGTATCCTTATTTTTTGCAATTAACAATAAATTTACAAAAGTATCATAATATTGTAATATAGTTTTAAAAAAGTACAGAGACAATCTCTGTACTTATATTTTCACTAGATTAAAATCCTGGTTTTTTTAATAATTTAAACATATTATTTTTATATTTTTCAACACCTGGTTGATTAAATGGATTCACTTCAAGTAGCTTAGCACTCATGCCACAAGCCTTTTCAAAGAAATAAATCAAATGGCCTATTGATTCTGCATTTAAAACATCAATATCAATAACAAGATTTGGTACACCACCATCAACATGTGCATTAATCGTACCTTCCATTGCTTTATCATTAACATAAGAAACCATTTTACCTGCTAAATAATTAAGATTATCTAAATCATCTCCATCATAATGAATTTCAATATCTTTATTAACTTTATCAAATTTAAGAACTGTTTCAAACATCAACCTTTGTCCATCTTGAATATACTGTCCAAGTGAATGTAAATCAGTAGTAAACTCAGCACCAACTGGAAATAATCCTTTACCATCTTTTCCTTCACTCTCACCAAACAATTGCTTCCACCATTCAATCATATAATGCATTTTAGGTTCATATGAAACCAACATTTCAATACTTTTACCATTATCATAAAAAAGATTTCTTAAAACAGCATATTTATAACAATCATTATATTTTAAATTTTTATCACTATATTTTTCTTCAGCATATTTTGCTCCAGTCATCAATGCATCAATGTCAATACCACTAGCTGCAATTGGCAATAACCCAACAGCAGTCAAAACTGAAAATCTACCACCAACATCATCTGGAATAATAAAAGTCTCATAATTTTCAATATCAGATAACTTTCTTAATGCACCTTTATTTTCGTCAGTAGTAACAAAAATCCTCCTTCTAGCTTCTTCAATTCCATACTTATTTTCTATTAATTCCCTAAAAATTCTAAATGCAATCGCTGGTTCTGTCGTTGTTCCAGATTTAGAAATTACATTAATTGAAAAATCCTTATCTTTAACAATATCTATAATATCATTAATATAATTAGCACTTAAATTATTTCCTACAAATAATACTTTTGTCTTAGAAACATCATATTGGTAAACTGAACTATGTAATGCTTCAATTACTGCTCTTGCTCCTAAATATGAACCACCAATTCCTATAACAACTAAGAAATCAGAATCAGATCTAATTTTTCCTGCTACTCTCTTAATTTTCGCATATTCTGTAGAATTAATATATTTAGAAGGCAAATCAATCCAACCACAAAATTGAGTATTATCACTCTTCATCTCCATTAATTCTGCATCAACTTCACTAACAACCTGTGCACTCTCTAAAATTTTTTCTTTTGAAAATCCTGCATAAGAATAATTCAATTTAAGATTAGCCATTATCATTCTCCTTTATCTTTCGTCTCTCTTCTTCCTCATAAAAAATAGTATTATCAATCATACCTTTTTTATCTCTAACATCTAACAAATATTCATCAAGTACTTTAAATTGATTTTTAGCATCTTGTCTAGGTTTATTAATATCACAAACATAATTCAAATCTTCATAAGTTAATGATGATATTTTAAAATTAGAAATATCATACATATCTATCATAATTCCATCAAAACCTACTTCTCTTAAAATATTAGCAATTTTTTTATCATATATCATTGGAATAATTGTTTTTCCAAGAGCCATTCCTAAAATATTCGCATGTAATCTAGACCCAATTATAATATTTGAACTACCTAAAACCTCTAAAGCTTCATCAGTATTTCCTCTATAATAGTAAGTTTCAACTTCTTCATCAGTCTTTTGCAAAATAGATTCTATTGCTTTTTCATCACCTTGCTCTTTACAAAACGACATTAAAGTCACATCATAATCTTGAATTTTAAAGAATTTGATAAATTGTAATATTTTATTTTCATATATTCCCTGAAATTCTCCATATTTATAATTAGGTGACAAAACTGCAATAATAACTTTTTTCCTATTAGTAACATTTATATATTTTGGATCAATATCAAACAATATATCTGCAGCACTTCTAACACAAGGTAAACTTTTAAACAAGCCATAAGAATACTTATCTCTAAAACATATATCTTTAGCCCTTTTAAAGAAATCATAATATTTTTTATAATATTCTTCTGTATCAAGTCTTCCAAAATTAGTATTTAGTAAAAAAAAATCTTTATTTCCATAAATAATCTCATTATCATTCATCTTGTCAAGATTATTCATGTACAAACTTCCACCAAGTCCAATTACTGCATCAAACTCTTTAAAAAAAATCTTTTCCTTAAATACATCGTTTTTTAATAATCTATTTGTAATCGTCGATTTATATACTTTAACATTTTTATATTTTTTAGATTTATAAAAATTAGAAATAACTGTAAATGTATGTCTAGGATACCTTTTTACTAAATCTTCAAAAAATAAATCATCACCTAAATTTCCATATAAATATGCATCAACAAATATATTCATATTTTCCTCTTTCGTTAAACACTAATATTAATTAATTAATTTTTATACCCTGTTTTATCAATAATCTGTTTACTAATCTGTTTAATTTTATCATTTACAACATAGTTTGTATTTCCAAAAAATTCTTTATGAAGTTTTTCAACATTGCTTTCAAGTGTTATAGGTATTCCGTACCATCTATCCATTGTCTTACCTTTTGTTTCATAAGGCCATCCCATACTTGTAGTAAAATTAACCTTCATAAGTACTGGCAACAATCCCATAATATCAGATTCTGATAAATTTGTTCTAACCAATGGTAAAACTTTAGTTGCAAGTTTTTGCAATTGAGTTATATTTAATCCTTTAGCTCTTTTAACCATAGCTTGAACTACTTCTCTCATCCTCTCAGTTCTCTTATAATCACCACCAGCAGTATATCTAATTCTTGAATATGCAACTGCTTGAACACCATCAAGTCTTTGTAAACCTGTAGTCGTAACATGTTTAGATTTAACACCAGATGTTTGAACTAAAGCATCTATATAATCATTAATATATTTAAGTTCATCCTTTTCAATATCAATATCAACACCATCCATTGCATTAATAGAACTAATCAATGAATCAAAATTAATCGTTACATATTCTTTGATATTCAAATCCAAATTTGTATTTAAAGCAAGTAATGTGTTTTGAGCACCACCATAAGAATATGCATGTGTTACTTTATCAAGTCTTTTTGTATTCTTTTCTACAACCTCTAAATATGTATCTCTATAAACAGAAAACATTTTAACATCTTTTGTTTCTTCATTAATACTAGCAATTATAATACAATCCGTTCTGTTTCCTAATCCATAATCATCTGCTCTACTATCAATTCCAAGTAATGCTATATTTCTATAACCTTTTAAAGATTGCTTTGTTTCTTCTGTAATACCTATTGCATTAGTATCAATAGTTTCCTTATTTATTTTACCTAACATACTATTAATATATCCCCATGCACCAGCAGCAACACCTGCTAAAACAATTATCAAAATTATTAATATAATAGAAATTATTCTAATTGCTTTTTGTACACCAGTCCTTGTTTTCTTATTTTTTTCCATTTTACCCTCCATGTTATTTTTCAAATTCTTTATCCTGATTCACTCTATTAAGCGATTTAACCATATCATTACTAAAATCAATAACATCTACAATCTTATTAACATTAGACTTATCTAAATTAATTATAGCTGTCTTTCGATCAATGCTACTCTCAATAAAATTAGATGAATCAATATAATCATTATCATTTTTTATTTTTTTCAAATTAGTACTTTTTGCAAAAAACTTTGCAAAATCGTCCATATCAATTCCACTTTTTGAACGTATACTAATTATATTAGTTTTTCCAGTTTTATTCATATATTCAAAATATTCATCATTCAAATTAATACTATATAACAAATCTCCATTAACAGATTTTTTCAATCTTTCATTAATTCTAGATAAGAAATCTCTTTCCTTGCCTTTAAGTCTAATCTCCTCTTGTAAAAATCCATACACAATTTTCGTAAAATATTCACTCATTTCTGAATTTTTATTATCAAAAAACACACCATAATTCATTTCATTATTTTTATTTGAAATCATTATAGAAAAATTATCACCATCTCTATTCAATACCGTTAATAAATCTACAATTTCATCACATTCTTTAAAAATTATATAATCCCTATTATCAGATGCTACATTACAATATTCAACAACAGGAAATTTAAACTCTTTCAACCTACGTACAACTGGCAAAATACTATAATCTGCCCTATTTTTTAGTAGACTTTTGTTATATTTTTCATTAAACATAAACCTACTCCTTTGTAAATTTTATCTACATATATTAAAACACAACTTAGGTAAAAAAATCCAGCTTTTATCACAGAAAATAAAAAAATCTATATAATATTTTCATATCATATAGATTTCCAAAAATTAATTCATTATATAATCACAATCATAATGTCTATTTCTAACCTGATTAATCAAATTAATTAATAAACCTTTTTGAGATTCATCAAGCTTAGACAAATCTACTTTACGATTTCTTATATCTATTTGCATCAAACTTTTCTTAATTTGATTAACAATATGTTTGCTCATCTTCTTTTTATCTTCAAATGTAAGATTATCTTTTATAGGAGCAGTTACTAAATCACCGATTTCAACACATTTATCATCTTCACTATATATCATGCCAATTCTTGCAGTCGAAATAATTTTAGTATTTTCAGGATTAAATTCATATTTACTAGCAATATTCATAATCATTTTTTCAGAATCAAACATATCAGACTTTTCATCATAATTACTATCAATTAAATCACTAACATTTTTCATTCTTTGTAATTTAAGGAGCACTTTCATATTCAAATTATTTTTATCATATATAGGAATATCATCTTCATAAATATACAAATTTTGTATTCTATCATTTTGTTTATTTCTAATATATCCTTCCGAATTTATAATATATTGAATATTAGCATCAGTATATAATTCCCTAAAACGATCAGAATGCATAACTTTAACCATATCATCATCACAATATAATGTACCATCAACTTTAATAGCCTCTGCAATTTCTCTATATCCTAATCCTGTAGTAACTTTTTTCAAAAGCAAACAATCATATTCTTCCTGAGTAATCTTCTTTTGTTCAAGCATTTTACTATATTTCAATTTATCAACATCCATCAACTCTTTAGCAGCTCTCTTGTAAACCATTAATACTCTATTTGCTAAATCAATTTTACTTGTTCCTGGATTTTCAGAAATATATAAAGAATAAACTTTATCAGATATTTCAATATCATCAAAACAAATCACGTTTTGATTTCTCCATACCCAACTTTGTGCAATAATCCTATCAAATTTATCTCTAACACAAAAAACTCTCCCATCAGGGGATACCATACTATGTTCCATTGCAGTAAAACCTTTACCACCAATTTTTTGACAACAATCAGTACGATCTCCAATTGTTAAAGCTAAAGGATCATCACATCTAAGCATTTCATACTTCATTCCATCTTCTTCACCTAAAATTCTTGGAATACTTGAATAATCCCTAAGTTCACCTTCATTATATATTTTTTGCATCTGATCAAAATCATCTTGTCCATATTCAAAACATTGAGCTTCATCAGCAACATCATCATTTCCAATATCAATATTATTATATTCAATATCCTTAATATGACAAATAGCTCTATGAAGTGTGATTTCTTTAACTCTTCCAATATCAACATCAATAATCTTATTAAATTGCTTTTGAATAAGTGGAACAACTTTAATATATTCTTCATTGCAAACAATTTTATTAATATTTTTAATAAGAAAATTAGCGAAAGGAATATTATATTGCATTTTCAATCTTTCAAACATTTTTTCAATGACTACTGGAGTAATCAATCCAGGAAAATTCATATCATTCATTATTCTTCGTAATTGCACAATTTTACTCTTATCATTCTGTAAATCAACATTAAATACATATTCATTACTATCTTTTAAAACATATACAGAATTTAAAATATTAATTTGATTTACATCATTTTGCTTTATATAATCACTAATTAAATCAAAATTTTCTTTAGATATTCTTTTAGGAATATCACCAAATAATTTAATTAACTTAGTAAACCCATCATCCTTACCATGAAATACTCCCATTACATATGCAAATTTTAATAAAGATTCCAATTGTCCATCAGATTTCACTCTACTATCTCTAACTAATTTTGACCATTTTTTACTATTAATTAAAAAATTATCAATTTCTTCTATAGGAAATAATTTTATCACAACATAATTAGGTAAAAATCTACCACCAGTTGCCTTATACCACTCTATCAAATTTCTTTGTAAGTTTTCTTCAACAACTCTTGAAATAATACTAGGATGCCTTCTCTCAAGTTCCATCAATCTTTTATTAGAAATATTTTTAAAAAATATATTATAACTTTCTGGAAAAGCTCTTCTCAAATCAATATTTTCTAAATATTGCATCCAATTCAAATTTTCTCTAATAACATCAAAATTAAAAACATCATCACTATCATAAAAAATTTTTCTTAAATCTTCAGGAGCATTTTCAGATAAAAACATTTTAGGATATTTTGCCTTAAAAAATTCAGGAACATTTTCATCATATTTAGAATCTCTATTTAATATGTTATTTTCAATTTCCGCTTCAATTATTCTTAAATTTCCATCTTTCAAATAATCAAATATAACACTATCTTTAACTTCCATTAAAGAATTTCCATATTTTTTAGCTAAAAATAATATCTCTTCAACAGATAACTTCGTCCACAAAAATTCACGATTAAAATGTTTCATTTCCTTTCTTAATCTTTTAAATCCAACAAACAAATCTTTATTACAAATAACATTTGCAAAATCTGGATTCTCCTTTATATCTTTAAAAGAAAGACTTCCACTATAAAATTTTTTTCTCAACTCTTCATTAATCAAATCATCAAAAAACAATTCACAATGTTTTTTCTTAAAACTTAATGGCAAATCATCAGAATAATCCATCCCATTATTTACAATATTATTATAAATTTCATCATCAATAATCTCTCTAACATCCTTCTCATATAAAACATTACTATCTGGCAATCCTAAACTTCCCAAATAATTTCCATATTCATGACATATATTTAAAAAATTCTCTTCTCCCAATAAATCAATCAAATTATTAAAAAAAACTATATAATTATAATTTCTAATGTCATAAACATTTTCTATATCATTTTTTACAAAATTAGGTTTCTTATCCCATGCCAAAAATAATCTCTTAGATTTTAATACATCAATAAGTTCCGGATTTGCCTTTATCATTCCAGCATTAATTTTACCAGTATAAAATGCATTCTTAATTTCATCAGAAACGCCATCAATAAAAATATCTTGATAATCTTCTCTAAACTTCCCTTGAATAAAATCATAATTAATCTTATTTCCAAACTTCTTTTGAACATCTTCATTTCTAACATTTAATAAAACATTATACATTCCATCTCTAAACTCTTCATAAGAACATCCACTTTTAATATTAGAATTCTTAATTTTATCAATCATAACAATAATATTTAAATAAATACTATTATCATCATATTTATGAGAAAAAATTCCACCAGTTTCTTCATCAAGTTTAATTATATTATCCATTCCATATTTCTCAATGAATTCCCTTTTTAATTCCGTATTAGAACCCATTTTTATTAATTTAAGTGGAATTACTTTCATCATATCCCTTATTAAATAAAGATTAGATAATTGAACTAAATCAATAAAATTATTAATTCCATATTCAAGAAGTTCTTTAGGACTACAAATATCTAAAATTTTTCTATCATTAGAATATACAAACTTTTTTAAATCTTCTATATCAATTCCCTTAATATTATTAAGTTCTTCAATATTAAGAATCTTCTTCCCCCTAAATAAACAATCAATATCAATCCCTGAATTTATTAAACCATCAATTCCATATTTAATAAGAATTTCATTAATGCTAACATTAGATTCCTGAATCATCTTCATCTCAGGCAAATCTTCAACTCCAATAAAATTAAACATTGATTTAACAATATTCCAATCTCTAAATGCTGCATTCTTATTAATTGCAATATATCTCTTAATTGCATTTCTAAACAATTGAATCTTCTGAACATCATCAATATCATAATCAGGTATATCAATAAAATTAATAACTCTGTCAAATATCATATAATTTTCATTTACAAAATCAGAACCATATAAATTAACAATTTCTAAATATTTTTCATCATTAGTAAGAGTCTTTTCTGTACCTCTCATTTTATATCCCTACTTTTTATAACTAAATATTAATATAACACATTTTTTAGGAAAAATCACGAAAAAAAAGATATAGTTTTACACTATACCTAAATATTTTTATTATTAATATAACTTCCAGTAAACTCACTTTTTAAAATCTTCATATAAATAGTATCATAATACTTCCCATTCAAAAAATAATTTTCTCTATATCTATAAGTTTCTCTAAATCCAACATTCTTATAACAATTAATTGCTATTTCATTAAAAGAAATAACTTCAAGATAAATATTATCTAGATTTAAATAATTAAATCCATAATCAAGTAATAAATTTAATGCCTCTTTTCCATAACCATTACATCTATAATTACTATCACCAATAAATATTCCAATCTCACCAGAAAATCTCATTTTATCTTTAATATAAATTGAACAATTACCAAGCAATTTATCATTTTCTAGCAAAACTATTGCAAAACACTTATCACCATTTTTTAAAGCATTAGTTAAAAATTCTTTTTCTGAAAATATATTCAAAAGATTTGAACTGCTTCCCATTCCATCACTAACTAATGGATCAGAAATCCATTCTACATACTTATTAACATCATCAATATTCATTGGTGATAAATATACTCTTTCGCCAATAAACTTTTTATAATATTTCATAACATACTCCATATATTAATTAACTTTATTTAGAATATAATTATTTATATCTTTTATATTTGCCTTTTTATTAATTTCTTCATATATATTTGATAATTCAATATGATATTGCAAATTATCATCACTATTTATCTTATTTCTAATATGTAAAATATAATTTTCAATTAATGAAAAAATATCTTTATTTTTTAATAAAAATTTATTATTATCTAAAACATATCCATATCTTCCATTAAAATCTTTTAAAAATATTTCAAAATAATTTATAGGGTCTTTCAATAATTTGTAATAGCATTCATTCCCGAATAACTTGTTTCAAAAAATCAACATATCCTATAACTTCAGAATTACGTTTACTAATATGAGGTTCATATATATAATAATTACTACCTATATATTTTTTAAATTTAGAATCTAATTTTAAAATCTTACAAACTTCATTCTCAGAAAAAACATCAATAATGTCAGAAAAATCTCCACCACATTCAGGATATCTATTACCTAGATTAATATAAAAGCCATTAGATAAAACCTTAGAATTAAAAACAGTTATATTTATAATATTTTCAATTTCTTTATAAAACATAATCTTGAATTCATTAATTACTAAATCATTTCTATCACTTTTAGATAACTTCAGATCATTTATTTTTAAATACTTATTAGAAACATTATAATAAATTTTTTTATCTTTAAAATTATATTTTACATAAATATAATCATAATTGTTAATCTTTTTAAATCCCTCAACATTATTTAAAAAATTATTAATCCATTTATCAACTAATACTCTTAATATTTCTTCCGAAACCACATCTTTCAAATAATCGATTTTATCAGTAAAAAATTTTATTATCATTATTCTTAATATATCATCAGTGTTTATTCTATTCAAAAAATCCCTTAATTTAATAATCAATAAATCTCTATTAATCATAAAACTCTCCAATTATTCATAATCATCATAATCATCATAATCATTATCATTATCTTCGTAATCATCATAATAATGTTCATCCAAAGATGGATTCCCTTTTGCAGAGACATCATAAACTTTCTTCATATCATATTCGCACAAATCTGGATCAACCCAATCATGCATAGTAGGATCATCCCAAGGATATCTATCTTCAGTAGATAAAAAATATGGTACTTTATCCTTTTGACATAAATTTGCCATATAACAAATAGATGATAATCCATCAAAATCTGCTAATACAATTGAAAACTCTGCTTCATTTGCCATCTTAGCAGCTGTTTCAGCAGTCGGACACGCAATTTTTGATACATGTCCAGCTTTATAACTTTCTAGGGTTTTACGTGTACCATAATATTCATCTTCAACCATATCTTTACCATAAAACCCATTTCCACAAGCTGCCAAATTACATTCATAACCCTGCATTTCAAGTATCTTAATTACTTCAGGTATCAATGTATTAAGCAATCTATTAGAACTATTATTATACACACCTGAAGTATCAATAAAAAATTGAACATACCTTGCATCTTTTAGATCATATTTATCATTTAATAATTTATAATTTTGATATTTAAATATATGTGTAATCATTTCTTTTTTATCAAATGTTTCAACACCATCATTCTTATCAATTCCAGCATGTTTTAATGAAATATCTTTAATAATTTGAATTACTTTTTGCTTTAAATACTCTCCAATATTTTCTCTCTTTAAATTCATCAATTTTTCATCATTATCATCAAATACTTTTTTAACAATCTCATCATAATTCTTATTGGGATCAAACTTCAAACTAGATTGAAAAGATGAATTATTACTTTTTCCATCTTTATAATCTTTTTCATTTTCTTCATTATCAGATTCTTTAGTTTCTAATTCTTTTTCAGCATAATATAATTTTTCTTTTTCTATTTTTTTCTTTCTTTTCAATTTTCGTCTTTTTTCATTTTTCTTTTTTCGTTTCTTTTTTCTTAATTCCTCTAAAGTATTATGCTTTTTAGTATCTTTTAATTTCTTATCTTCCTCTTTAGAATCTTTTTCTTCATTAATTTCTTTATCAATATTCTTCTCTGATTCACTATCAGAATTTTCAGCAGGATTCGGAGAATTCTTTATTTCTTTTGCAGACTCATTTCCACCATGAACATCTTCTGATTCCATACTTGTAGGCTCTGCTACTTCCTGTGTTTTTGGGGAATCTTCTGGAGATTCAACTATTTCTTCTTGCTCTTTTTCAATCTCTTCATCAATAGATTTTTGCTCCATTTTCTTATTATATTTATCAATTAAATTTTTATAAATCTTATCAATATCATATACAAATTTCATAGAATCTCCTAAAATTCACGCTCTTCTAACACATCATAATTATCATCAGTTTCCAAATTATTAAGATCATCAACATAATCAGTGTCATCAACATCATCTTTATTTAAATGTTTCTTATTTAAATATAATTCCATTTGATTAGAATCTAAATAAACAAACTTCTTACCACCATTAGTAGCTACTTTAAATATTTCATCATTGATTAATTCAAGTCCAAACTTTGTTCCAGTTTTATTATCAATATTATCTGCCCAAATTATATTGTCCATTTCCATATCAACAGAATCTTCAATCCAACCTGAAAAATAATCATCATTATCCAATATAGGACGCAATTCTTTTAATTGTTTAATATTATCAATGTAAATTCTATAACGATTTTCATCATAACTCTCAAATTTTATTCCTAAATTTTTATGTCTTTTTGCAATCTTAAAAAATTTTTTATTATTGCCTTCATCTATTTCAATTTTCATATTATATAATTCAGGCACCTCAATTTTCACACCTTTATTTTCTAATTCAGATGCATAATTCATATCATACATACTCAAAGTTTCATTTTTGTCTAAACTAACATATTGAGACAACACATCAATATCAATATCTTCATCTAAAACCTCTAAATCTTCCAAATATTGTTTAGCCTGCCTAATTGAAAAATCAGGACAACGATCATAAAAATATCCTAAATAATGTTCTTTTGGTAACCCTAAAATTTCAAGAAATAATTCTTTATCAGGTCTATCAACTTCCACAATCTTACTTCTATTAAGCAACGCATCATCTATTTCTCTTTTATCATTTGAAGTAATAAAGGTATAAATTGGATATTCACCTTTAATATATGTATCCGTTCCTGTTGTTAATCTTCCATTTTCCAAAAAATCCAATAAAAAAGAATCAACATCAGGTCTTGTTTTATCCAATTCATCAATAACCAAAACAACTGGTTTTTCTTTCGACTTCTCTAAAGCTTGAAGTAAAATTCCAGGTTTAATTGCTTTATCAGGATTTTGTTTCATTACACTTTCAATATCAACATCATACTGAAAATTTTCTGTACCCATCCTAGGAAAACATTGAACAAACTTTTCATCTGCATTAATCATTTTAGAAAATGTTTCTGCTAAAAACGTTTTACCTGCTCCAGATTTTCCTTTTAACAATAATGTAGGGATATTTTTATTATTCCTCTTACCAGCTTCTTCAAATAAATAAACTAACTTTGATAAATTTTCATTTGAAAAATATCCAAGCTCCTTTAATTTATTTTGAGTATTTTGAATTTTTTCGTTCATATCATTCCTCCATAATTTAATCACTAACATCAAAATCAAGTACAACATCGATCTTATAATCAGGATATTTATTTTTTACTTTATCACAAATAATTTTATAAAGTTCTTCTTTATCTTCTACTTTATAATCAATAATAATATCAAATCTAATACTCTTGTCCTTTTCATTAATATAAAAACCATGCATTTGTATAATACCATCATAAGAAAAAACAATATCACTAATATCTTTTCTAATCTCAATTATTTCACTATTCTTTGTATTTATTGAATAAACTCCAACAGTATGAATAATGATTCCAAATTTATTCATAATTCGATCAGTTATCTCTCTTGAAATATAATCAACTTCATCAACATTCATAGTATCAGGTAATTCAACGTGAACACTTCCATAATATTTATCAGGCCCATAATTATTAAGCAACAAATCAAATACCCCATTAACCTTATCAATCAACATAATTTCGTTTTTTATCTCATTTGCTAAGCTAGATTCAATTCTTGAACCAAGTATATCATTTATTGAATCTTTAATCATTTCAATACCAGTTTTCAAAATAATTATTGAAACTAAAATACCGACAAATGCTTCAAAATTAATATGAAAAATTATATAAATAACCCCCGAAATTAATACTGAAATTGACACAATACCATCATTTAATGCATCTGCTCCACTAGCAACTAAAGTATCTGAATTAACTTCTCTTCCTTTTTTCTTTACATATATTCCAAGCAAAAACTTTATAACAATACCCATAATAATTATAATAAATGTAAAATGATTATAATTAACATCTTCAGGCTTTATTATTTTTTTTAAAGATTCTATAAAAGCAGTAATACCTGCATATATTATAATTGCCGAAATAACAAAAGAAGCCATATATTCAATTCTTCCATGTCCATACGGATGATTTTTATCAGGCTCTTTAGCAGCAAACTTAGTACCAGCAATTGCAATAATACTAGATATTACATCACTTAAATTATTTATTGCATCAGAAACAATCGCAATAGAATTAGCAAATATTCCAACTAATGCCTTAAATCCAACTAAAACTATATTTAAAATAATACTTATTATACTAGTTCGTACAATAACTTTCTCTCTATTGCTATTCATTCCTCTCCTTACTCATAAGAAATTCCATAATCATCTTTAATCTTTTCTTTCAATCCTTCTTTTAACAAGTCCTCACTCCTAATAATCTGACGATTACCAACACGATAAGTTGATGCTTCCACTGCACTTCTTATTAAATCAAGAGTTCTAGCTTCTTTATTTTCTGGGAATAATTCCTCATATTTTTCAATTTTAGATATATGTTTTTTTGAAATAATATTCATAATGTTTTTAAATTCATCAGACATATCTCTAGACTTACTGATTTCATCTTGTATAGCTAAGCATAATCTTTTTTCCATCCTATCACTTATATTTAATTTATCCTTCATATCTGAATTTAAAAGTTTCATACAAGTAGTTAAATTTTCATCATTATCAGTCAATTCTCTAGATTGTAAAAAATCCTCCATAACCAAATTGAATAATATATTAGTTGTATCATAAGTTCCAACAAAAGCATTTAATTTCTTAGCATCTAATTTAGGTTCAATTCTAATATTTCTAAAATCACCTTTCATAATATGATATTTTATTTCTTCACCATTGGTTATTTTATAACCATTAACTGCTAAATTAATAATCGCTACTTCAACATCATCATTTAATTTTCGTAAATTAACAGGTATCTTTTCATTTGAATATAGTCCATCAATCTCTCTTAATAAATTTAAATCATCAACACCTTTTTCAATAACACAAGATTCAATATCTTCTTTTATTCTCATCAAACCTTTCTTAACAATAAACGGTGAATTAGAAAATGGAATATGCTTCAATACATCAATAGAATCATAAATATCCTCATTAAACACTGATGCTTTATTTTGACCATACATTCTAAAAATCTTTTGAAACCACTCCTCAGGCATTTCTATAGAAACCATAGCTTTAAGCATATCTTCACTTAAATTTAATTTACTTTCATCACGTCCTCTTTCACCTATATGATTAAAATCAGAGCCTAAACCAATTTTTTCATTTATCATTGATAAAAGTATATCAGAGTTATGGCTATATTCAAATCCATACTCATTATTAATTATCTTATACTTCAAAGTAAAATTAACAATACTTTGAAAATCATTAACATTATTATCTTTAAGAATAGTTTCAAATAACTCTATCGGTATTGTACCAATCAATGGCATTATTTGATTAAATTTAGATAATTCTCCATTATTTATTCTATACCAATTAGCTGTCAATTGTTTCATAAAACCTGTATATTCAAACGAAAAATTTTTATTAGCAATTTCATCTCCCCAATAACTAAGCAAATCTTTAATATCATTTCTACTCAATTTTAATAAAGCTTCCTGCAACGTTTTAGTATTAATAATTCCCACAATTCTATATAAATCTATTTCTAGCTTCATATCTATCTTTTTAGAATAAACATTATCCAATAAATCATTTTCAATATTATATAAACCACTTCTTTTTTCACTATCATATTTTCGTAAATCATCAAGTGTTAATAAATTTATCAAAACTCGAGACAAATCTTTGAATCCTTTTCCTATATATTTATCAGTATTCATTACACCTTCTTCATCACGTCTTATCTTATTAATACTATTTTTAAAAATATCTAAGATAGTACTACCATATAAATCAATCAATTCATTCGAAAATATTTTTTTCGATCCAAAAAAATATTCTTTAAATAAATCCATTTCAGAACCATCAACTCTAGACAAATACATCATACTTCTAGTAAATATACCTTCTTTAAAATATGATCTATGTCTATTATAGTAACCATTATTCTGAAATTTATAATTTGCTTTTTCAGAAATAGTATTTATTATACCACCTCTCTGATAATAATCATTTATACACATTTCTGCAAATATATTAACAAAACTTTCTTCAATTACCGTATTTATTCTAAAACCTTTTGAAATTTTATATGAAATTGCATGAGCACATTCATGTATAATAGTATGCATAATATCAATTGTCCCCATTGACCTTTTAACATAATTATTTACAAAATATATTTCATTACAAAAAGGAACATAACATCCATTAATTCTGTCTTGATCTTCTGGACTATATGATATATACATAGGAATATTTTTAAGTAAATTTTCCACCAAATCTGCTTCTTCTTCTCCAAAATTATTTCTAACAAATTGGTAAATTATATATTTAGATTCTTCAATATTATCTTTTATAACTTGTGAAGTAATATCACCCCTATAATTCTCTCTGTTTATTCTTTTAACACTACTTATCTTTTTTTTACTTGCCATTCAATTCCCCTTAATCCAATAAAATATCTGGATTCATTTCACTAGTAGTCTTCCAATCGATTCCATATTTACTTTTTAAAATTTCTTTCTTCTTACTATCAAATATATGAATATATCCTAATGTTTTCTCAACACCTTGTTCCTCTAGCAAATCTTCAACTTCTTTATTTACTTTTTTAAATAATTCAATATATTTTTCATTATATTCTATCTCATCATGTCTTAATCTCATTTAACCCTCCCAAAACTATTTTTTAAAAAAATTTAATATTCTATTCTTTAATTCAGAGAAAAAACTTTTTCTCTGAATGTCAGGCACTTTTTCATCTTGAAAATTCAACTTTCCTTTACTATTTCTCTCCTTAAAAACTCTTTCAATATCATATTTTTCTTTCAATTCATTCTGATATTTTTTCTCATTTTCCGAATAAATCGTCATTAATCTCTTTTTCTCTTCTTCATCATCACACCAATATTTCAAATTAAGCATGGCAATTATCGCTAAAGTCTCATCTTTTAAATTTTGATTCTTAATTGGTTGATTAACATCAATCATTTTATCATAATTTTTACTCTTCTCTTTTTTAAAATATTCTCTTATATCATCAGGAATTTTATTTTTATGATATAAATCCAAACATTCTATAAAATTATCAACTTCTGCATAAGCATTTCTTGTATTAATTGAAATTGCCATAACATTCTCCTTTATTCAATAACATCACTATATTCGTTTTTTCCAACCATAACTTTTATAGCATATTCACATTTAGGAATAATTTTAATATTTCTATTTCGTGCTTCAGCAACAACTCTATTTAGTAATTTTTTAGCAATTCCAGTTCCTCTATAATTAGAATTAACTTCTGTATGAACAATAATCCATTTACCATCTAAAACATTAAATTCACATACTCCTATTTCATTATCTCCCATAAAAGCTACACTTTTATTACCTTTAAACTCTATATTAACTTCGTCCATATTTCCCCCTCATCCTTACTTCTATACAAAATTTTAGCATAAGTTAAATAATATTACTATAAAATTAATTTTAAAATTTATATACTAATTCATTTATAAAAATAAAAAATGCTTCAATTTTATTTCAAAGCATTTTTAAATAATAAATTATTTTATATTGTATAATTTTTCACATTTACCAAGAGCTACCTCCGCCTCCACCAGAGCCACCTCCAGAAGAAAAACCATCAAAAAATCCTCCGTATGAAGAATTGTTATTACCATATACACGTGAACTATAATAAAATCTAAAAAATTCATTTACAATTAAATTTACATTAAATTCATCATCACCATAATTTCCTTCATACCATGTAGGCAAATTCATTGAATTCTCAATATATTTTTTATTATATTTTTCTATTAAATTAAATGACACTAAATACGGAATCATTTTATACAAATAGTTTGGATCATTTTTAATTAATTCATTTAACTTCTCCTTTTCAGGATTTCTTAAAAATTTATAAAATTTCTCTATTCTTCCTAATATCATCATATTCTCTTTTATAACTTTATTTTTTTTAATAAATAATACAGTTAAAATAAAAAAACAAATACTTTCAAAAACAAATTCAATTAAATGTGAATCTTCCAATCTAACTACTCCATTAAATACAAAATCCAACGGTACAATAAGCAATGCCATTCCAAAAATCAAAGCTGTATTAAGTCTTCTAAAAGGATATTTTGCTTTTTCAAAAGATTGAATTATTGCCATAATTATAATTTTTATTAAAAAATCACCGGTGAATTGTAAAAACATAGCCATCATAACAAACAAAGACATAAAAAATATTAAACTTTTAATATCCATAGAGTTTTTATCAATTATTTTTTTATTAAAAGATTCAATATCAATTGAATTGTAAATCTTTTGTAATATATCATAAAATGTATATTTATAATCTTCTTTATCTATTACATCTTTGTTTTTAAATAATTCTTCAAAAATTATTTTTTCATATTTATCATTACCATCATAATCTTTTATTTTTATTATTTTAAAATAATTCCAATTAATTGAATCATATTTAATTCTCTCAAATTTCAAATATCCTTTATTTAATAAACCAACTATCAACATTGCAATATCATTTTTATCAAATGTTCCATCATACAAAAGTCTTAATACCACATTGTTCATTTTATTTGGTGGATAATATTCTTCTTTATGTACAATTGATTTATTTTTTTCATCCATCATCCATATTTTAATAGCTAATACAGTCAAAATCAATGATATCAACATCTTAATTATCGCTGATTTTGAAAAAGGAATCCACTGTCTATAAAAATAACCTTCTGGTAAAATCATCCTAACACTTAAACCTTCATTAGGTAATAATTTACCATTATACTTAGCTATAATAGTATTTTCCCTAATAATATAATTTATATTAATTTTTTTAAAATCATTTTTATAAACCTTAAAAAACTTCATTCTAGATTCATCGAATTTCTTTGGCATTTTAATACTAAACTCAACATTCTCAATAGTTGTATCCCAACCTTCACCAATTATATAATAATAAAATTCATCAATATTTTTTAAAGGATCCTTTCCGATGTCATATCTATACTTAATAATATATTTTTTTTGATTAGAAACAACAGAATCATTTTTTCCGATTTTAATTTTATAAAATTTCCCATTTTTAGAAAACTTAAAATCATCATTTACTTGTAAATTAGATAAATATGCAATATTCTTAGAATTTGTTTCATTTATTCTTTTTAAATAATTCACCCTAGGGATTTCTCTTATAATACCCCTCTTACCATATTGTGTGAATTTAACATCAATTGTTTCAGTTATGTCAAATGTATTATTATCATTAACAACTATGTCCATATTATAATTTTTAATAACATATCCTGCATCATTATTAGCTCCAAAAACTTTGCTAGAAAATATTATAATAAAAAATATAAATAAACTGCTTAGTAAAATTATTTTATGCTTCATTACATCACCCCTTTTAATAACTATAGCATAACAAATTTACAAAAATATAATATTTATATTTCAAGTTTTGAATACTACCATTCAAAAAAATGAACCTAAATTATCAAACTTAAGTTTAATAATTTAGATTCAATTCAAACTATATCATTTTAAAATACAATTTTATTAACTATTTTTCGTATTTCCTCCATTTGGCATTTGAGGTGGTGTGCCACCATTTTGATTCATTGACCCTGATTGACTGCCACCATTTGATAGTCCTCCATTCTGTCCCATTGATCCTGATTGGCTACCACCATTTGATGGTCCTCCATTTTGTCCCATTGATCCTGATTGACTGCCACCATTTGATGGTCCTCCATTTTGTCCCATTGACCCTGATTGACTACCACCATTTGATGGTCCTCCATTTTGTCCCATTGATCCTGATTGACTACCACCATTTGATGGTCCTCCATTTTGTCCCATTGAATTATTTAATCCTTGCATCTGCTCTTGACCCATTTGAAGCATTCCATTTAAAGCCCCCAATTTTCTATTCATTTTAGAACTTATCAAAAATCCTGACGAAACTACTACAGCTCCTATTAATGCTCCTATTGTTATACTTAAAATTTTTTCTTTCAATATTTTATCCTCATTATTTATATTTATATCTTAATTTTTATTTTATTTTTATCTATATTATTATTTATTTATTGCTTGTCCATTAACATATATTTTATACCCATTAAAATTAATATTACTATAAGAAGAATCCTCATCTTCTAAAGCAGTAACATAAGTATCACCTGTTAATGTTATTTTTGAACTACTATCCAAACTTAAAGTTATACTTTTTGCAGTATTATTACCGTTTATTTTACCAGTATAATTACTTCCATTCGTTAATTTCATATTTAATGTTGAAATATTATCTACAAAAATATCACCATTTATCGTTTGATTATTTACATTTAAAGTTACATCTCCACCATTTGAACCAGATTTACCCCATTTTCCAGACTGTATTCTCAAAAATGCTCTCGTAGAATCATTATTAATTATCTTATTATTTATAAGAGATATAGTTGCTTTAGTATTTGTAACAAATATAGTATCTCCTTTATTTGTTGTTATTGTTGAATCTTTAGCAGTAAACGTTGCCAGACCTTCATCAGAATCACCTGACATTGATTGATATATAAATATATTTTTATATGTTTCAGAATTACCATTCAATGTTGTATTAGTGTCTGTTAAATTAACATTATTTAATGTAATTGAGTTTTTTCCTTCAACAACTGCACCCTCTGATTTAGTTGATATTAAAGTAGCATTATTAACTGTGATATTCGCTGTTGAATAAATTACCGGTGAACCAACACCATTTGATGTGTATTTTCCACCTTCAACAACCATAGTTCCTCCACCTCTATCACTTCTAATTGGAGCTGCTGAATTACCATCAGTTTCTGCAGTTACATTTGTAGCATTTAATTTTCCACCTCCAGTTACCATTATTGCGCCTGAATTATTACTCGTCGTTTTAATATTAGTGTTTGTAAGATTAATTGTACCATTCGCATATGCAAAAACACCATTTGCATGCGAACCATTTGTAGTAACACTTCCACCATCAATATTTAAAGTACCATTTTTAACTAATACTGCGGCATTTGTTCCATAAAAATCCGAATTCTCATCGTTTGAGTTACCTGTTTTAGTAATAGTAGCATTTGATATCTTAGATGTCCCACTTGTCACTAACAATGAATTTTATAAGCCTATTGTTGAAGAATATGTTTGCCCATTATTTGTTGTATCAGTTGAAATTTCTGTAGAACCACTGTGTGAAACATTAGCATTATTGTCCATGCCAGACTGACCCATGTCACCATTTGGCATATTAGAAAAATTTTCACTACTTTGACTCAAATTATTTCTACCATTTGACTCATTATAAATAGAATTATTTTCATTAATAAATAAAACTATTATTGTACATAAAACTAAAGTCAGAATTACAATCAATATAATTTGCATTATATTCTCTTTCGCCATTAGCATTCCTCCTTAACTATTAAATTCCAAATTAAAATCTTGTTTTAATTTATTATATTCTACATTGGATTTATTTTTTTAAAATGTGCAAAATGTAAACATTAATACATAAAATTCCTAAAATTTATAGCATTCTACACTCCTTTCGTTCACAATTCTCCAAATATTTTAATAATTTTAACTATCTATGTTATAGTTTTCCATTTATAATTCAACTTTTTAACGTCTTTTCCTTCATTCACATAAAAGACAAAAAAAATCAAGCCATTTATAATGAACTTGATTCTTTATATTTTTTAATTAAAAATCGAATTGTCAAAAACAACTCCAGATGAAAAATATCCAATTCTACCTTTAATTTTTAATATTTTATCCAATTTATTAAATTCCAATTTACCTGTATCAACTGCTTTTCCTTTAATTCCATTTAATTTTCCAAGAGAAACAGTAATATGTGGTACACTCTTATTTTTATAAAATTTATTTAATTCTTCCGGTATTTCAACGGCAAAACCACTATTCAAACCATCAGAACCATATCCCACAATAATAACTTCCACTTCTTTGCCTACAATATTTTCAGGGAACTTATAAAGTCTTCCGTAATTAAAAGTAACATGCATATTAATAATATTTTCATTCAATCCTTTCTGCTGAAATTTAATTAACTCTGTTCTAACACTATCATCAAAAAATATTCCCTGATATCCAAATATCTCTTTTTTATTATCCATATACCTCTCCAATACCTATAATTATCCACCAGTATAATGAAGTGAACCCAAAATGTTAGACAAAAATATATAGTTTAACAAGGAGGGTTCATTTTTATGTCCAAAT
>ERZ772974.184-NODE-184-length-48450-cov-6.575555_pt1 | contig 48450 bp, 50 predicted proteins | sample MGYA00580671_ERZ772974 | MGnify/ENA primary metagenome ERZ772974 (study PRJEB29015, sample SAMEA2738065) | human oral metagenome | biome: human oral; feature: human-associated habitat; material: saliva | place: China | collected 2218 ... | reverse complement strand
TATACTTAGAAAAATCAAAAGCACTAACAAATTTATTTCCTAATTCATATTGTTCTTGATTATATTTGATATATTCATTATATATAAATCTTTCTGTTCCAATAGTCTTACATACTTGTATCTTTTGTTCTTTTGTTAGTTTTAATTCTATCCTTATTGCTTTATACATCTTCCAACTACCTTTCTATATATTTTTATATGTCTAAATATGTTTTTAATTGCTGTTTTTGTTCTCCTGTTTTTAAATTCAACCATTTTCTTAACAAAATATAAAATTTTCTTTCTATTCAAAGAGAATAATGTAAATCTTAATATGATAGAGATTAGATAGTAATTATCTAAATTTGTATTTTCCATTATTTCTCTATTCCATATTATTTCATTATAAAATATATCTACCATATAGAAAGATAAAGCAAAATTTATTAACATTATTCCATAATAAGTGCTATTAAACAGTTGTTTCCATTTGTATTTATTTTTATTTTTACCTAAGTAAAATTTAAAGATAAATCCTTTTACCAAGATGTAAACAAATCTTGTTAAGTGATAAATCAGTAAGATTGTTTCAATCACAAAAATATAATCTATAATCTTTATTATATTTTCTAATGTAAAAAAGGACATAATACTACCCCCCCTCTATAACTTACAATTTACTTACAAAAATCAATTATAATATTTAACATTGTTGTCATCAGTAATTTTATTTAACAATTCATCAAAATCTGTATCTTCTAATATTAGTTCTTCCATTTTCTTTTCAATGAATTGCTCATAATCTTTCATTTTTTGCTCTCTTTCAAGAGAATTTTCAGGAAATGTTATTCCGTAGCAAAGCGTTCGTTGAATAATATCTTCAACAAAAACGCCATTTTCATTAAACATTTTTGTTATATTAGCAATTTCCATTTGTGCAATTTCATTTCTTTCTTTTTCTTCAAGTTCATTAGATAACAAATTAAGACTTACTATGAAATTTTGTTTGCTTTTTTCATTATTTCTTTTTAAGAAAAATTCAAATTTTAAAATATAAGTAAAAAATTCATTGTCTTTTTGCATTATTTCCCCACCTTTTTTCATTATATTTTTTCTTTGTAATAAGACTTATCTTTGAATATTTCTGTAATTCTTTCTTTAGTTACATCATCTATATTAGGTGATTTTAAAAATAGGTAAATTTTATTTCCTATATTAATATCTTTTCCATCTTTTTCTAAAATGAAATTAACAAATTCTTCAATTTCATTGTTAAATGTTCTTATAATTCTTTTATCAACATACTTAGTTTCATCAGTATCTTTTATTAAAGCATACTCTACTTTTTTACTCTCTACATCATAATATTTAATTAAATTAATTTTCATATTTATCTCTCCTTTATATCAACCTATTTTATAATCCAAAATTAGAAATAGACTTGCAAGTCCACTTCTAGTCTAATTATATTATACCATAAACTTTGTATTTTGTCAAGCGAATTAGACAATATTGTCTTTGAAAAATAATTTCTTTATACTTATATAAAAGATAGTTTAGATAAAAAAAAGGTTAGTTTCCTAACCCTTTTCAATTATATTTTTACAATATATGATAAAATGCAAAATATAAATTATAAATCTTTTTCTCTCTCTTTTGATTTTTCTTCAACTTCCTTAGTTGATATTTCCATATTATTGATTTTATCTTCAAAATTTTCTAATCTTTTATCATTACCATTATCAAATTTTTCAAAAACTTTTAATAAATCATCAGATTTTATAATATTATTATTAATATGTTCTTTAAAAGAAAGTCTTATTTCTTCTTCAAAATTAACTCTTTCTTTATCTATTTCTTGGCATAATTCTTTATAAACAGGGTCTGTATAGTCATAGACATCATATATTTGTTTCTTTTCTCCATTTAGTTCAGTAATTCCTATTCCTACATCATAAGTTGTTACTTTTTGCCAATTTTCAAATTTAGTTAAATCTTCATTGATAAATTCTTCAAAATCATAATTTGCAAGATTTTCTTTAGCATATTCTCTTATTTTATCAAAATCATTGTTTTCACTAGCACTGTTATACAATAAATCTCCGTCATTAGTATATATTTCAAAAGGAGATAACTTTTTATCTAAATCATATCTTTCAACCATTTCTGTCCTTGTCATTGTATTATCAAAAATATAGAAAGCATTATAATCTTTGTATTTATCAGTTTTTAACTCCTTTTCCCAATTTTCTTTATTTAATAAGGTATTATCTTTAAGTTTATATTCGTTTTTTGATATTTTTTCAAATTCATTTTCTACTACTGCCTCAATTATGTCTTGTTGATAACTACGGATTTCTTCTTTTAATTCATTATTGTTCGTATATTCTTTTTTAGGTGTTTTTTCTTCTGCCTCAATATTTTTTATTTCTTTGTCTTTAAATATATCTACGCCATTAAATATATCTACTATGTCCTTAATTAAATCTTCTTCATATTTAGTGAGTTTCTTTTTTACTTCATTATTGTTTGTATTCTTTTTTTCAGGTGCTTTTTCTTCTAACTCAACATTTTTTATTTCTTTGTTTTTAAACAAATAATCAGCTGAAATTTCATATTTATCAAAAACTTTCTTTAAGTCTTTTTCTTTAACTATTCCATCTTTATCTGTTATGTTATCAATTTCTTCTTTTATAGCTTGTCTATATACTTTAGCCTCTTCTGATATATTATCTAAAAGTTCATCATAAACACTTTCTACATAATCTCCATAATTGTATTTAGCATATTCTCCATTTTCTTTTTCAAAAAGAATTTCAACATCATTGTTTTTAAAGGTTTCTTTTATATGATTGCTAAATTCGACTATATCTTTAATATTTATATTCTTTTCTTCTTTTAATTTTTCTTCTAGTTTTTTATTATCATTCTTGCTATTGAAAAAATCAAAACCATCTACTGTTACTTTAAAATCAGGTAACTTATCTTCTAATCCGTATCTTTCATATAAAAGATATGGAGATTTTTCTTCAAAACTTTTAAAAGTTGTGTTTTTAAAATCAACAATAAATTCTTCTTCTACTTCACTTATATCAGATAAATTTTTAAATTCATCTTTTCCTATTCTTTTAAATTCCATTTCTCTTTCTATTATATTTTTTTTGTAATCGTCAATTTCTTTTTCAAATTCTTTTAAATCTATTTTATCTTTAACTTTTTCATTTAACTTTTCATAATGATTAAGTTTTTCTTTTAATTCATCACTATATTCAAATTTGTTTATTTCAGAATTTTTATTTATTTCAGGATTATCACTTTTTTCTTCATTTAATTCTCTTTCTTTCATATTCTTTCTTACATCTATAAGTCCTAAAGCAAAAGATAATTTTTCAGGCATTTCATAAGAATTATATAAATGAACTAATTCTTTTGTTTCTAAAAAATCCTTTTCTTTGCCTACTGTTTTATCTTTTAAATCTAATCTTACTTTTTCTTCGTAAAATTCTCTTTCTTTGCCTATTCCTTTGTTTTCTAATATTGATTGATATAATCTGTCTTCTCCTTTTATATCATATCTTTCATATAGAGAATTTTTATCAATATTATCTTTAATAGGATTAACTTTCTCTACTTCTCTAAATCTTTCAACTAATTCTTTCCAATCTTTATTCTTTTCTAAAAAATCATTGTTTTTAAATCTGTATTCATTAGGAGAAGTTTCATTAAGTTCTGTTTTTATTACATAATCCAAAAAGTCTTTTTGGTATTCTTTTACGCTTTTTTTAAATTTTTCTTCATCTTCTTTAAATTTAGTATGTTTGTTCATAAAATCAAAAGTTTCAGTTTTATTCTCTAAATCTTTCTTTTCGTATTCAAGTTTTTCTTTAGGACTTTTTTCAATATCATCATTTAATTCTATAAACTTATCTTCAGCATTAAAATTAAAATCTTCGCATAATTCTTTTAAATCTTCTTTTTCAATATAACCATTTTCATCTGTTATATTTTGAAATCTTTCTTTTATAACATTCCCATAGGCTTTTGCCTCCATTATAATTTCCTTATATAATTGATAATCTCTGTCTTCTTCTTCTTTTTTTGAATGGACTTCACTTGGTAAATCATATCTTTCATAAAGTAAACTATCATCATCACCTAAAAACTCATTTAAAGTAGTGTATTTAAAATCCATATCATATTCTTCAGAAGTTTCATCAAAAACATCATCATTTAATTCAGTGGTATCTATTCTAAATTTTTCACCAAAAACTACTGTTTTATCTAATAATTGTCCTAATCTTTCTTCCTGATATTCTTTGATATTTTTTTCTACTTTTTTTAAGTCAATGTCTTCATTATCTTTAAATTTTTCATTTAGTTTTTTATAATATGCTAAATCTTCTTTTAATTCATCACTAAGTTCAGTTTTTTTAACTTTTTCAACAACATTTTCTAAAAAAGTTCTAACTTTGTTTATATCTTCCCCTTGATTTAACATTTCTATTCCATCTTTAAGAAAATTACTAAATCTTTCTTTCTTCATATTTTTTCTCCTTTTTTGTAATAAGTGGGTATAAAAACCCACTTATTGACTTGTATTTAAAAGTTTTCTAAAAATCTAAAATTCTAAAAATCTAAAAATCTATTTCTTTTTCATTAGTTTTTTCTACTTCTTCATTTTTTTCAATTTCTTCAATTTCTTCTTTTTCTACTTCGTAATCTTCTACTTCATATTTTTCTTTTAATTTATCAAAGTTTTCTTTAGTAATTACATTATCTTTAGTATTTTCTTTTATCTCTTGTCTTAATTCATCTGCATAAATTGAAAGTTCATCTTGAATTTTATTATATATTTCACCCTCATCAAATATATCACAACAATAATCAACATAGTTATTAAAAGGTTCAGAATTTCTTGAAATAATTCCTATTACTTTTTCATCTTGTAATAAACTTTCCCAATCTTCAGCATTATAGAGGTTCATATCTTCCCAAAACTCTTCACCTTTATTTGGTACTACAACTTCTCTTATTTTTAAAAAATTATGATGTTTGTCTTTACTATCAAATAATATTTCATTATCTTTAGTATATATTTTAAAATCAGGCATTTTCATATCAAATCTTTCAACTAAATCTTCTAAAGTAAAATTATTTAAAAAAATATCATTTTTATATTCACTAAATTCATTGACAAAATCAGTTTTTATAGTTTCAAAATTATCTTCATCTAATGTTTCTTTTGAAATATGATAGTTATTATCTTCTGTTTTTTCAATATAACCTTTATCTTCTAAGTAATTTAATAGTTGTCCTTGCATTTCTTTAACATCATCTTTAAATGCAACTAAATCTCCACTCATTGATTTGTTTTTATCTTCTAATCTACCTAAAGAAACAGCTAATTGTATATCATCATCTAAAGAATATTTTTCAATAAAGTTTTCATAATCTTCTTTACTTAAATTTATAATAGCTTTTGTATAGACTTTTTCTATATCTACTTCGTGAGGTGCAAATGCTTTTTCATCTGTTAATTCTATTTTTTTATTATAGTTAAGTACAGAACCTACTGTAACAATTTCACTTTCTTCTTGTTCTTCACTATAATCACTAACAATTCTTACATCATCTATATTTAAAATAATGTCTTTTTCTAATTGTATTTGATTGTGTTCTTCACTAAAATTATCTTTAGAAATTACAATGTTTTTTCCACTTTCTTCAAATAAAGCTATTTCATCTAAAAATACATCTTCTTTGGTAAATCCTATATTAAAAGTAGCATTAGTATTTGAATAATCTTCTAGTTCATTTTTAAGTGAACTTAAAAATTTTGATTTTTCAACCTTTTCTTTATCGTACAAGTCTTCCATTTCATAACCTTGACTTTGTACTAAGAAAGCAACAGGATTAAATCCATCTTCTTCTAAAATATCTTTCAAATTGTTAGGTTTTCTTATGTAATCATCAAAATAATTTGATAAATACCCCATAGTCCTATCTTGGTCTTTACAAAGATAAAATTTAACTTCTCCTACATTAGTGTTACTCATAACTTGTTTTGCGTCCACTTCTATTTGAAAACTTTCTACAACTACTTCATCTAATTTATTAGCAATTTCTAAATATTCATCACTATCACTTGGATAATCTACATATTTATTTAAAACTTTTTCTGTTAATTCATACAACATATCTCTTTCATACTCTTTATTACTATTTGACAAATATTCAGCGACAGCACTTTCTAAATAGTCTGCTCCCATTTCTTCTTTTAGTTCTCTTATTTCTTCAATTTCACTAGGTAAAATATCTGTTTCTTCACCAAATCCATAAGTAAGTACAGTATTATCTTCATTTTCTCTTTTTAACAAATCAAATGCTAAATCATCAAAGTTTTCTAATGTTAATTTTTCTTTTTTATCACTCATTTTTTCCTCCTACATTTCTATTTCTCTATCATCTTTAGTAACTTTTTTTGTTTCAATTTCTTTATTTTCAGTTCCAAGATATTTTTCTTTTATTTTTTCATAGTTTTCTTTACTCATTTTATTTTCTTTACTATTTTCTACTAAATCTATTCTTACATTTTCTAAATAAACTATATTCTCTTCATAAACATTAGAAGAAAATTCTTTTTTATCCATTTCTTCAAAAACAAATTTAGAGTAATCGTTATAAATTTTGTCTGTTTTAGATAATATTGTTACAGAATTATCATCTATAAGACTTTCCCAATTTTGTGATTTTGAAAAATTCATATTATTCCAAAATTCTTCACCTTTTTTATCTACTATAAATTGTTCAAAATCTTCTGCTTTTTCTCTTGTTTCACTATTATAAATCATTTCGCCATTTTCGTTGTTATATATTTTAAAATCAGGCAATTTAAGGTCAAATCTTTCTACTAAATTTTTAGCTGAAAAATTTTTTGTAAATACATCATTTTTAAACTCTAAACTTTGAGAAAGAAAATCATCAGCATAACTTTCAAAATTATCTTTTTCTAAAACTAAATTGTTAAAAGTGTAATTATCTTCTTGTTTTTCAATATAACCCTTATCTTCTAAATAAGTTAATAATTCACCTTGCATTTCCTTTATGCTTTTATTAAATTCTTGCATATCTTTAGGTGAATTAAAGTTGTTTCTAATTTCAATTTTTTTTAGTTCTTCTTCTTGAAGTTCTTTTTCTTCTAAAAAATTTATCATTTCATATATTTTTTCCTTGTCTACTTCGTGCATTTCAAATGCTTTTTCATCAGTAAGCATAATTTCTTCTCTAACAAATCCACCTATTGTATAATTACTTTCTTCTTGTTCTTCACTATAATCACTATATATTTTTACTTTATCTCTACTTATAACAATTTCTTTTTCTAAAACTAAATCACTTTCAGTAGACTTAGGGATTATTATATTTTGTTTTGTTTCTTCTAAATCTATCAAATCCCTTAAATTCATATTAGTATAAAAACCAATTTTTACATCTTCATAAAAGCCTTTCACTTCCTTTGATAAAGATTTTAAGAAAGGTGATTTTTCAACTTTTTCATCATCATATAAATCTTCAACTTCATATCCTTGACTTTGTATTAAAAAAAACATAGGACTATCTTGTGGAACATCATCTCTAAATTCTTCAGAAATATTAAAGTTAGATAAATAAAAGTTTTCATTATCATTAGGTGATAAAATAACAGCTACATCTCTTACTCTTGTATTTTTTAAAATGTCATTTGTATTCACATTTATTGAGAATTTTTCTTCAACGATTTCAACTGCTTTATCAAAAAGTTCTTGATATTCTTCACTTTCATAAGGATAATCACTATTATACTTTAATGTTCTATCTACAAGGTTATCTTTCAAATCATCTATATAGTCAAAATTTACTTCTGATAAATAATCTTCAAATGCGTCATACAAAGTTTCATATTCATTTGCTTTTTTTATTTCTCTTACTTCTTCCATAGTTTCTTTCATAATTTCTTCATCATAATTATAATAAACTGAAAGTTCATCACTATTTCCGTTTTCTTCTTTTAATAATTCCAATCCTATTTCTTCGACATTTTCCAATGTTAGTCTTTTGTTTTCCATTTTAAAACTCCTTTTATAAAACTATAATATTTTAAAATTTTATTTCAAATTTCCATTTCTTTATCATCTTTTTCTTTAACAATTCCCTTTGTATCTTCTTGAATTTCTTTAACTTCTTTTTCTTCTTGTTTTTTCTCGAAGTACCAAAAAGTGCTGTCTGAAATTTTTATATCATATTTTTCTTCAAACTCTTTTTGAAATTTAACTGATTTTTTATAATTGCTTTTATCATCATTTAATTCTATTTCTGCTTTTATTTTCTCAAAACCCTTTTCCAAAAGTTCTATTCTTTTATCAATGAGATTTTCTTCTTTTGAAAATTTTTCTAAATAAGAATTATCATTTGCATAAAGTAAATCATAGTCTTCTTTCATATCCATTACTCTTGAATAAATAAGACTATCTAAATCTTGTTCATCTAAGATAGTTGAACCTACTTTTATATTTTTGTTTTCTACTTCATAATCAATATTATTTTCCTTTAAAATCTTACCAACTGAATTTATTTGATTTTCATTTAAAATATCAACTAAAATTTGAGATTTATTCATATAATCATTAATGAAATCTATGTACACCTTATGATTTTCTTTATCAACACTTGCAAACAAATGTTCTTGCATTTCATTAAAATCCATTGTATTAATTTTTTCTTGAATAGCTTTATTTTCTTCTTTTAAATTTAACATAATATTTAACCCCACTTTTTTTATTTTTCTAAATCCTGTACTATTTCTTTTAAGTTAATTTTTTCATCTGTATGATTACTTCCTACACTTACCATAATATCATCTACTTCAGTAAGAATAAATTTTTTTTGATTATATGATAAAGGGTAATTTTCAATTATTTTTTCTATATCATTGAAATTAAGTTTTCCTGATGAAAGAGTACCATCTTCCAAATCTCTTAAATCATTTTCTTTAATAGATATTTTCTCTGATATATCTTCTATATTCATTGAAAAACTTTCTCTTGCTTTTTTTAAAATACTTCCTATTTCTTTTTTCTTTTCTTTTATTTCTCTATTCATTTTAGGTGAAATTGTTTCTTGTGATTTATTATCATCTTTTTTTAAAAACCAAAACATTCTATCACTTTCCTTTTTTTTACATTTTTACAATTCTTTTTTTATAATTTTTCTTTATAATTCTATTTCTTTTTCACTATTTTTTTCATCTTTTTCTTTATTTTCTTTAGTTGTATTCTTCTTATCAAAAAGTTTTATTCTATCATCTAATTTTTTTGATAATTTTTCATAATCTTTTTTAGTTATAAAAGGTTCTTTTTCATCTTCTTGAATTAAATCGTATACTTTTTCTTTTACTGTTTCTCCAATACTTGTAAACTTATCTTTAAATCCTTTATCAGACAATTTATCGGCAACATCTTTAATATATCTATCGTACCCATTATAAGCTATTAATTCTCCGTTTTTATCCTTATGACAAACTTCAATTTTATCTATTTCTCCTAATTCTTTAATATCAAAACTCCATTCATCTTTTCCATATTCACTAAGAATTTCTAAAAATTCTTTATTAGCTTGTTCATTTATTTCTTCGTTAAAATTACTTGCAAAAGCAAGTCCACTTTCAGTATAAACAAAGAAATCAGGTAAATTATCTTCTTCATCAAAATATTTAATAAGTTCTTCATTACTTAAATTCATTTCTTTTCCAACATCTTTAGCAAGTTTACTAATTTCTTTATTAAGTTTATTTCTATATCTTCTTTCATCTCCAATTAAAAGTTTATCATCATCTTCTATAAGAAAACTTCCTACCTTTTCAAACACTTCTTTTTCAAACTTACTTTCTATTTTTAAAAATTCATTTATTTGCTCTTTACTAAAGTTTTCAACAAATTTTATATTTTCTTTATATCTATTTATTCCTTTATCTTCAAAAACTTTATCTACATTTTTAAAAATATCACTTTCTTTTATACAAACAGCTTGTTCTTTATATTTTTCTTTTATTATATCTTTTATTGTACTTTTTACTGTTTGATTATCTCCAAATATATCTAATTTTTCAGATAAAATCTTATGTTCTTTAGTATCTTTATCTAAAGATTTATCTACTATATCTTTTACAATTTCTTTCAATTCTTGTTTATCTAATGTTTTTGTTTTTTCGTATTCTTTAACTTGTTCAATCAATTCTTTTACATCATCACTTGATTTACAACTAATTTGATAATCATAAAAGACATCATCAACATTACCATTTACTTTCACTTGAGTTGCTTTAGTATATCTGTCTACAAAATAATTGTCTTTATCATCATATTTTAAAATATGTACTCTATATGGATTTTCTTTAGTTTCTACAAATTTATCTGTACCATTTTTTTCAATAAATTTGTTTGTAACTAAAAGTCCATAATCATTATCAAATTTATATCTTATATATGCTGGATTTTCATTTTCTTCTACTAAATTTTCTCTTGTTAATCCTTTAAAATTCTTTATAGGTGTATCAATTTCTAATTCTTCTTCTATAAAATCTTTTATATATTCTTCATTATAAAAGAACGCACCTATATCAAATTTTTCTAGTTCTTTTGCTCCTTTTTCTATTACAGTATTATCTGATAATCTCATTTCTAATCTAGTTTCATTAGGATTAATATTAGATAAAGTGAACTTAACAGTTCTTACGCTTTCATCATAATTTAGATTAGTTTCCATTGTTCTAAGGTTATGATTAAAAATATCCTCATATTTTGAATGTTCTGTAACACCTATTAATTTTTTCTTTTCAACTTCATTAATATCATTATAGTAACTTGAACCAAAATCATATAACATATTATCATTATCAAATCCTGAATATTCATTTAAACACATATAGTTAAACGCTTTATCAAGTATAGTATTTACATCTCCACTTTCAAATTCAACAGAATTGTAAGATAATTCATTTCCATTATCTATGGCTTTAAAATAAAAACTTTCATTAAATTGAGTAACAAATTGATTTCTTTTTTCAAATTTAAACTCTGTTTGTATTCCTTTTTCTTCTAAAAAATCCATTCCTTTTTTTAAATGGTCTATACAATGGTTTAAAAAATCAACATTATTTTTTATTTCTTCTGAATATTCTTCTTTTTTCATTTTCTTTCTCCTTTTTTTGCTTTCAATAATAATAATTATAACATTTTTTATTTGTTTTCTTACTTTTTTTAAGAAAAAGCTAAAATTATTTTAAGAATTTCTTAAAATAAAAATAGCTTTTAAAATTTCTTTTATCTAATTGTCTTCAGTTTTTAACACAAATCTATATTCTTGAGTAATTTCAGGGTATTTTTTTAAAGGATATTTAAGTCTATCCACTTTTGATAGGAACATTTCAAGTGGTCTTGCATAGATTTTATAATCTCCATATAAGGCTTGATATATAACTAATTGTTCTTTTGTTTCTGTATGTTCAGCAAGATATAGGGTTTTATATTTTTTCCCTTTAAAATGTCTGTAAACAACTCCTAATTGAATTTCTCTTTTTTTATCTTCAACTTCTTTGTATTTTTTCTCAAAATCATATTTTCTCATAAGAGTTATTGTATTATTCTCTAAAATTAAGTAATCTCCAAGTATTACCATTTCAAGTGGTATGTCTTTACTTATTTTAATAAACATTCCACCAGCAACCTTTATAGCGTTCAAATCTTTAGAAAATTTAATAGCTTTTTTCTCTAAAATTTCAAATATTTCTTCCATATTTTCTAAAGTTATTTTTAAGGCATTAATTTCTTTTTTAGACTTTTCTTCAATATATTTTTCCATAATAACCTACTTTCTTTTAAAAATTAAAACTTTTAAATAAAGATTTTTTTATTTCTTTCATTTCATCTTCTAAACTTTTTATAACAGCTTTTTTCTCTGAATTACAAGTTTCATTAAATTTTTCATCTAATATTCTTCTATGTAAGTCATTTGCATTTACAAAAAATTCAAATAAATCTTTACTTTCTATAAAGTTTCCTATTTTCAAAACCTCTAATTCTTTTTCTTCTATATAGTGTTTCAAATTATATAACACATTCCCTATAACTTTCATCATAGGCAATAGACTATTTTCGTTATAAATCAGTATTCCAATTCCTTTTTGTTTTACCTTTTGAGTAATTTTATCTCTAAATTTATAAAGAACTATATCTCCCTCAAATAAGTCGTAATCTCTTTTATCATAACAATTTAAAAAAGGTGCTACATAAAACTCTTCATTACTTCTAAACTCTACTTCGTTGTTTTTTAAAAGTATTAATTTACCTAAAACAGTGAATATTTCTTCCCTAGTTAATGCTTTTTCATTTTTTAAATCATAAACTTTAAATTTGTATTTAACATCAGATTTAATTTCAGTATTTTTCATTTAACCCCCCTTATCTAATCACTTATTTCTTCTTTTTTTATCAAAATGCCATTTTCATTGAAATAATATTTTATTACATTCTTTACAAAAAATCTGTTAGATTTTAAGTTGTGTTTTTTAAGAAAACTTAATAAAGTTTTATTTAATTTTTCCTCTATTTCTTCTTTTAATTCTGTTGTTATATCTTCAAGGTATTCGTCATCATTAATTTCCCAATCAGCTTGTTTTCTTATTAAATCAAGTACATCATCTATATACAAACAAGGTTCATATTCTTTCTTTTCACCTACATAGACACAAACTAAACCATCTTCTATATAATCTGAAATATTATATTCTTTTTTTATCATTTTAAAAATTTTCTCTATATTCTTAGTTTTACCACATAACTCATATCTTTCATTATCTAAACTGTAAGCAAAATCCATTAATAAACACCCCTATTCTTTTTGTTTTTATTGTTTATATTATACCATAAAAATATTAAAAAATCAATAAAATTAGACAACATTGTCTTATTTTTTGTTCTAATCTTTTCATAAAAAAAAGAGAACTAAATCATAAGGTTAGTCCTCTTAATCTTTGCTTAATCTAAATCAAAATCAAATTCATCATAGATATTTTCTTTAATGATTTGCATATTTGAATTTGGTATTTCATTTAAGAATAAATTAGGATATGCTTTTTTAGGTTTATTATACATAATTCTTTCAGTATAAAAACTTAAATATAATTCCTTTTTGGCTCTTGTTAAAGCCACATAACATATTCTTCTTTCTTCTTCTAAGTCTTCTTCTGTTTGACATCTAAAACTAGGAAATATATCTTTTACCATTCCTACAACAAACACAACAGGAAATTCTAATCCTTTTGAATTGTGAATAGTCATAAGTTTTACTGCATTTAAACTTTCTTCTTCATCTCTAATTGATTTCTTTAAAGAAATTTCTTCTAATAACATACCTAATTTATCTCCGTTATCAGAAGATTTGTCTTCCATTTCAGTTATTAAAAGTTTAAATTCTTCTATGTTTTCACATCTATCTTCATAATTTTCTCTGTATTTTATATTACTTTGAATAAAATCAAAATAATGGGTTTCTTCTAAAAAATTTTCTAAAATTTTAACAATTTCAGTTCCACTTTCTAGTTTACTTTGACTTCTTTTAATTAAAAAGTAAAACTTTTCTATTTCTTCTCTTGCAACATTAGTTAAATTTATTTCTTTAGCATATTTTAAACTTTCAAAAAGACTTATATCATACTTTTCAGCAAATTCTCTTAATCTTTCTAAACTAACATCTCCTATTCTCTTTTTAGGAGTATTCAAAACTCTCATTAAAGCTATATCATCATTAGGATTATAAAATAATTTTAAAAAACCTATCATATCTTTAATTTCAAGTCTATCATAGAAAGATAGTCCACCAAAAATCTTAAAAGGAATATTTTCTTTTAAAAATTTATCTTCAAATATTCTTGATTGAGCATTTGTTCTATAAAGAATAGTTATATCATTATAAGAATATCCTTTTTTTATAAGATTTTTTATTTCAAAACAAACTCTATCTCCCTCTGCATAGTTATTTCTACATTGTAAAACTTTAATAAGTTCTCCTTTTTCATTTGCTGTCCACAACTGTTTGTCTGTTTTAGCTTTATTACAATCAATAACTTTATTAGAACTATCTATTATTACTTTTGTACTTCTGTAATTTTGTTCTAGCCTTATTGTTTTAGCATTAGGATAAGTTTTATTAAAACTTAATATATTCCTTATATCAGCACCTCTAAACTTATAAATACTTTGGTTATCATCTCCTACAACACAAATATTTTCATATTTACTTGCTATCATTTCTATTATTCTAAATTGTATTTGGTTAGTATCTTGGTATTCATCTACCATTATATACTTATATCTTTCTTGTACTTTGTTAAGTATTTCTTTGTTTTCTAACAATTTTTTAGTTAGATATAATATATCGGCGAAATCAATAGCATTATTTTCTTTTAAAAATCTTTCATAATAATTAAAAAAATCTATAATGTATTGTTTTTTAGGGTGTTTTAGCAATGCTTGTTCCATAGCATTTATATCATCAACTAATTCAAATTCTTTAAAATTTGAAAAATATCCTATAAGTGTTCCAATGTCCATATCCATATCATTTAAAAGATTATATCTTTTATCTAGTTCTTCAATAGCTTTCTTTTGGTCATCAGTATCATATACAGTTATATTTTCTTCATAACCTATATAATCATAATATACTCTCAAAAGTCTTAATCCAAAAGCGTGGAAAGTAGATATAGTACATTTCTTAGCCTCATCTCCTATAAGACTTGTAATTCTTTCTCTCATTTCATTAGACGCTTTATTAGTGAAAGTCAAAGCTAATATACTGTAAGGACTTATTCCGTTATTTTCTATCATATTCGCTATTCTATATGTAATTGTTTTTGTTTTACCTGTTCCTGCTCCTGCAAGTATTAAAATAGCACCATTTATTTGCTCAACAGCTTGTCTTTGTTCTTTATTCAATTCAATTAATAATTGATTATTCATCTTTTTTTCAACTCCTTAAACCTTTTTAGTTTTACACTTATATTATACCATAAAAAACGCAAAAAGTCAAGGTAAATCAGACAATAATGTCTTTATATTATAAAATTAAATAAAAATAAAAAAGGACTTGTAAGTCCTTTTTGCAAATTCTTATAAGAAAAATCTCTGCTATAACTCCATTTCTTTATCATTATTTTTTTCTACTTCAATTTCTTTTTCTTTAGAAATATTTTTATCTTTTTGATTTTCTTTTTCTAACTTTTCTACTTGTCTTGTTAAAATTCTAACATCTTTAGCGTAAATATCTCTTAATTTATTAAATTTTTCTGCATTTGTTACTCCTGTTTTTTCATCTGTACAATATTCTACTATTCCTTTTACTTCATCTATTTGTTCTTTTACTATACTATCTTTTTTTCTTTCAAAAACTAAATTTGAATAATTTTCTTTTGAATAATCAGAAATTAATTCCCCTGTTTTCTTATTTTCGTATGTAACAATAACATCTTCATTTTCTACAAATCTTTCCCAAGTATTGTAATTAGATTTTGAAGAAAAGTAAAACATATCATCATCTATATACTTCTGAAATAAATCCTTTACTTCTTTAAAGTTATTCATTCTTTCATATTCATTAGAATTTTTATAAGTATTTCTATCGAAAATTTCTTCTCCATCTTTATTATAGGCTTTAAAATTGATAAAATTATCTTTATATTCAACTTCCTTTTCATATATTTTTTTAAATTGTTCATCTGTAATATTTGTTTTAAAATCATCAGTTTTAAAATCAAAATCTTTAAAAACATATCCTGAACTAAAAATTAATCCTGTTTTTACTTTTTCTTGAAGTTTATTATCTAATAAGTCATCTAACATCTCAACTTTAAATTTTTCTAAATCTCTTATAAAAGTTAAAATTTCAAGTTTATTATCATCTCTTACATCATTTAAAGCCTTATAATTTTTTATATATTCTTCTAATTCGTAATCATAATCAGGGTCGTATGTTTCACGCAACATTTCTGAAAAACTTTCATCATCTTCACGCCCTATCCAATCCTCTTTAGTTAAACCATATCTATCTCTTTCGGGTTCAGGTTCAATATTATCATTAATTTCTAAATTGTTAGGATACATTCTCTCTATAATATCTAAAACCTTATCTTTTATTTTGTTTTTTATTCCCATCTTTTTCACTTCCTTTTTTAAAAATATATTATTACTTATTCTATTTCTAATTCTTTTTCTTCCTTAACTTTTTCTTGAACTTCTTCTTTGTTTACAATTTTTTCTTTATTTCCTTTTAAATTTTCTAACTTATCTTCGACTTTTTCTAATTCTTTTTCATATTTTTCTTTTAATTCAAAAAAATCTTTAGTTTTTATACAGTTATTTTCTATATCTGTTTTTTCCATAAGTTCTTTTTTTATATTTTGTACTTCTTCATTTATAATTTCTTTCTTTTTTGAATTTACAACATTTTCAGAATATTCTTCAAAGCCTGTATAACCTTTTGTGTAAATTTCACCTTTTTCATCAGTTTCTTTTTCATAACATATAGAAACAATGCCTTTTTCAGCAAGAGTTTCATAACTTCTAATATCTTTCAAATCCATATTATCCCAAAACTCTTTACTTTCTACTTCTAAAACTGTTTCTTTTAAAGTGTCAATATCACAAAGTGAACTATCATTTTTGTTATATAATATTTTATCAGGTGAAAGGATTGTGAAATTAGGCAATTCATCTTCTAAATTAAATTTTTTTATAAAATCATCTTCACTAATATCCCCTTTGAAATTACTAGGGTGAATATTATAATCATTGTCAAAAATATATTTAAAATATTTTTCTAAATCTGTGTTAGGTATTACCATTTCTTTTGTTTCATTTTCTGTTATTTTTCCATTTTTATCTCTATATTTAAAAGAACATTCTTCTAAATCATCTAAAATTTCAGTTTTAACACTAATTTTTCCTTTTTCAAGTTCTAAATCTACAATTTTTTCTTCAGTAAAATCATATTCTTTATTGAACCCCTCAAATTTTTCTGCATTAGGAAACATTCTTCTTATATGGTCTTTATTTTCATCTATAAATTCATTTAATCTATCTAAATCCTTTATATCTTTGTCTTTATCATATTCTAAAAAATATTCAAAAGTTTTGCTCATAACTCCACTTGCGTCGCCTCCGACAAGTTCATCTGATATTTTGTAACCACCACCACATTTAAAAGAAAAATCTCCATTAGAAGTCATTCTAAAATCTCTTATAACATCTTTAGGTTTAAACTCTTCTTCTTTCATTACATTAAGTGTAAAACTATTTATTTTATGTAATAAATCAATATCCATTTGAAAAGTTCTAATTCCTGAACTTTGATTTTCATAAGTCATTTTCCCCTCATATCCAAAAAAATCTATTTTATTGCTCATATTTTTCTCCTTTTATTTTATAGAAAGTTGAGGTTTTTCCTCAACTCTCTACTTAATTATTATTTTTTTAAAAAATCAATTTCTAAAAATATAAAAGTCTAAAAATCTATTTCTTTATCTTCTTTATTTTTAGTTTCTTCTTTTTCGCTTTTGTTTACATCTTTTTCTTTATTTTCTTTAAATTTACTTAATTTATTTTCAAGTTTTTCTATATTTTTATCATACTTTTCTTTTAATTCTTCAAAATAATCTTCTTTAATATAATTTTCACTTTCTACAATATCTTTTACATCTTTTACAAAATCTTCTACTACTTTTTCTTCAAAAATTTTTCTAAGTTCTGTATCAACAGTAGGTCTTGCATAATCATCATAATCTCTGTATTCAACTAATCCATCTTGGTATCCGTCATACCCCTCAAAACATACTATTAATCCAGTTTCTTCAAAATTATTCCAAGATTTTATATCATACATATTCATATTATCATAAAATTCTCTACCTTTAATATCTACTATCATTTCTTCCATTTTTTCAACTTCACTAGGTTCTATCATTCTACCTTTTTTATCTTGATAACCATAACCACCATCATCACTTGCAAAAGCCATTCCCTCATCTGTAAATACTTTAAAAGCTGGAAGTTTATCTTTTAAATCTAATTTTTCAACTAGATATTCAGTTGAAAGTCCAATATCATCTACTTTATATTTAATATCATTATAAAGTTCATCTCTATATTCAACACTATCTAAGAAATCTTTTATTAGTTCATTTTTTCCATTACTTAAATATTTTTTAGTTATATCATCAGAATATTCTAAATGATTATCTTCTAAGTTTTCTAACATATCTCTTTTAAATTCAGCAATTTCTAAATCAAATTCAATATCTTCTTTTGTTTGACTAAAATCATACTCTCTATTAAATCCCTCAAACTTTTCTGCATTAGGGAATTTTCTTTCAATATCTTTAGAATTTCTTTCAATAAAATCATTTAAAATATCAAGTCTTTCTTTTGTTTGTTCTTTATCATAATCTAAAAATCTACTAAAAGCACCTGTAACAGCACCTGAAATATCTCCTTTTAAAAGTTCTCCACTAATATCATAACCTATTCCAGTTTTAAAAGTGAAATTACCATTATCCTTTTGTTTAAAATCTCTTATAACTTTTTTAGCGTTAAATTCTTCTTCTTTCATTACATTAACAACAAAACTACTTATTTTAGGCAACAAATCACTGTCTACTTCAAATGTTCTTGCTCCTGTATGTTGATTTTCATAAGTTAGTTTTGCCTCATATCCAAAAAAATCTGTTTTTTTACTCATAAATAACACTTCTCCTTTTATTTTAAGTTATTTTTAAAAATCTATTTCTCTATCTGTTTTTTCTTCTTTAGTTTTTGATTTTTTCTTATTTTCTTTTTCTTTAGTTTTAATTTTGTCTTTATGTAAGACATCAAACATTTTGTTCTTGCATTTATCATCTAATTGTAATAGTTTTTCTTTATTTTCAATTAAATCTCTTATTTCAATTTCTTTATGATTTAAAGCCTTACACATATCTGCTTTACTTTTTCCTGATAGTTTTTCTAAGACTTTATCTTCTTCATTTTTTAAAAAATCATCTTTTAGATAATTAACAAAACTTAAATTTTGGTAAAGATTTTCTTTTTCATCAGTATAGACTTCTATTTTTTCTTTTCCTTTACTGTCTTTAAATTCAAATGTAATTTCTTCTACAAAACCATCTTTTTTTAAATTATTCCATTCTTTAATATCTTTTAAATTTAAGTTATCCCAATATTCTTCACCTTTTTTATTTATTACTTCATTTTTTAAATTTTTAAGATTTTCATTGTTTTCAAATGAACCTTTATTTGAAAATAATTCACCATTTGAACTTATAGCTTTAAATGGTAAAGCACTTTCATATTTTTTCTCATCTGTATAATTGAAAAAACTCTTCACTTCATCATTAGGTATAAAGAAATTAAAATCTAAACTCAAAGCTGTTTCCATTCTTTTTTTACTAAAATCAATATCAGTTTTTCCATAAACTACACAATCTTTCAATATATCCTTTTTGAAAATTTCAAGATTTTCATTCAAATTAGCTTTTTCTAAAAAATAGCTTTTTTCTTGTTCAAATTCGTCATAAACTTTTTGAAAGTTTTTCGGTTTTTTTTCTAATTTATCATTGTGTAATAATTCGTTTGCTAAAATATCTTTTTTTATATCTCTTTCACTATATATATCATCATTTTCAATAACATTACATAAGGCTTTCAAATCTCCTCTTGAAATTTTTTCTTCGTTTATTTCATAATTTTTAATTCCAGTTGCTCTTTCAACTTCATAACTAGCGTTTTCTAAATTATCTTTTATAATTTCTTTCATACCAACTTGCATATAAGTTTTTAGTTCTAACATCTCTAATATATGAATGTCATAACTTTTATCTTTTGTTTTCTCTTCAATTCTTTCTTTAACTTCACCTGAAATTACATTTCCAAATTCACTTCTATTTTTTAAGTTCACTAAAGTTGCAATGTCTTCTGTTCTGCTTTCAAAATATGGTTTATAGACATCATCAGGTACGAAACTTTCTGTTAAAGAAGTTAAATTCATTCTATCATCTGTTTCTTTTTCAGGTTGCATTTTATTTATTGTATTATTTAAGTTTTTTATTGTTTCTTCATATATAACAGCTTTAAAATCTTTCTTATTGTCTAAGGCTGTTTCAAACAATTCATTATTAAATTTGTTTAAATCTAAATCTTCATTTTCTAACTTTTCCAAAAACTTTTCTAATTGTTTTTTAAAACTTTCCTTATTTGCAAAAATGCTTAACATTCTTTTCACCCCTTTTACTTTTCTTTATTAGTAAATTATATCATAATTACCTTATTTTCTAATTTATTTTAAGAATTTTATAAAAAAATTTTATAAATTTATTAAAATTAAAAATGACTAATAAAAAAAGGTTGATTAAATCAACCTTAGAGATTATTTTCTTTATTTTTTAAATATTTTATCCAATATTTCTTTAACATTTTCCATATTTTCTTTTAAAGCTGTATCATTCAAAATCTTATCTTTGAAAACTTTGTTTCCTAAATCTAAAATTACTTTAATCTCACCATTACCATTGTCTTTAATTTTATTAATAAAGTCTTCCATTCCTTTAAAAAGTTTTTCATCAGTAACATCTTCTTCTTTGCTTGTTTCTTCCTTTTCAGATTTTGTTTCTATATTTTTTTCTAAATTTCCTAATTCTTTTGTATTTTCTTCATTTTCAAATTGTTTAATTAGCTGTTTATATCCTAATTCATCAAGAACCTTTATTAAGTTATTTTTATCTTTAACAAGATAATCTCCAAAATAAGCAATCTTGCAACCTATAAGCAATCTTCCATTTTTTAAAGTATTTTCTCTAAATTCTAAAATCTCATAATCATTTTGAAAAGATTTTTCTATAAAACTTGCCACTTCTAAAAGGTTATCTTTTCTTATTTGCAAAACTTCTAATTCCTCAACTATTACTCTTTTTAATTTTTTTATCATTTACTCTCACTTCCTTATTCTATTATTTTTCATTTTCGTGTAACATTTCAATTATTTTATTGTTTATTTCTTCTACATCTACATCATCTTTTTCTAACTCTTTAATAAATTCTTTTAATTTTTCTTTTAATTCATTTCTTTCCATTTTTTACACTTCCTTTTCTTTATATTTTTCTAAAAAATCTTTTTCATTAAATACTTCAAAATAATAATAATTTCCTGTTTTTTCTCTTACAATATAATTTCCTAGATAGATTTTTTTATTTTTTCTTTCGCTTTTAAAACCACCAAAATCTATCTCAAAAAAGCCTTTTTCTAAAAGTTCTTTCTTTTTTTCGTCAAAATTAACTCTATTTTTCTTTCCACAAAAAATAAAAACATCATTAAGGTTATCTAATTCTACTTTAATAGCTTGATAAAATTTTTTGTGATAATCTTTAAATTCTTGAAAACTCATTTTTAATTCTTCTAATCTTTTTAAAAATTCTTCATTTTTTAAGTTTTCTTCCATCATTTCTTCGTATTCTTTTGAAAAATAAGTTTTACTACTGTTTTCTTCTCTTAATTCTATATCCGTCCAATCATAACCAACATCATTATAACGAACTAATGAAAAAGGCATTTTAAAATCCTTATCTATATTATTATCTTTTGTTTGTTTTGATAAACATAAATTTGATAATTTTGAAACTAACCTACCCATTCTTTTTATTAGACATAAATCTGACATTTTAAAACCAACCTACCTTTTTCTCTTCTTTTTCTGTTCTTTTTCTATGAAACCAATATTTAAGATAACCTATTCTATAAATAATATTTAATTGTTTTTCATCTATTGGACTTGCTAAATTGTTATTTTTTGGACTTTTATATTTTTTTAAAACCCACTCTTCACCTATAAGTTCATCATTTCTATTTGTCTTTTGGCAAATTTCAGCAACTAAAATTCCTGCATTTTCAGGTACTAAATCTTTGATTTTATCTAATATATAATAGGGAACAGCATAATAGAAATTCTTTATATTTCCACTATGATTATGTTTCTTCTTGAAATCAGCTTTAAAATCTGCAACTGATACTTTTATTTCAATTTCTCTTAAAAACATTTTTTTACTTACAGATAGTATATCACATTCGTGGTCTACAATTCTCACATATTTTTTCCCATAAATAGAAGTTTTATCTTCATAATAGCAACCATTCATTGCGTCAAATCTTGGTACTACAACTAGAGAAGATTTTTCAAAATATTCATAGACTAATAATTCCATTTGTTCAGTTGTTATTTTATTTGTTTTCATTTTTACTTTCCATTTCATTTTTCCAAAAATTATAATATTCTTTATATATATCATTCATTTCTATTTCGTATATTCCACCAAAATTACAAAGAATTTCTAAAACATTCCTTAGTTTTAAATTAAAATCAACAATGCTTTCTATAAGTGCTAAAACCAATTCTGAATTAGATGAATGAGTGTTATATCTATTATAGGAAAAATCATATAAGATATAGTCTATATCATCTAATGTTACTTGGCGTCTATATTCGGAAAAAAATGCTTTCATTTTATTTTCTAAAACAATATTTTTTTGCAAATTGTTATCGTAAAGATAATTCAAAAATTGTGCTAAACTTATTACTATTTCAGTCATTTTTGATATTCTATCGTTTTTATTCTGATTTTTCAAATTGTAAAAATCTACTATTTTTTCAACAAGTTTCATTTTTAAATAAACAACATCTTTAAGATTTTTATTTTCTTCTGATTTATCTAATTCTTTTTGTAATTCCATAATTTCAGTAAATTTTTCAGGAGTTTTATATTTTATTTTCATAATGTCTTCCTTTCTATTCTTTCTCAATAGTAAAGGTTAGAGTTATCTTAGTACCTTTTCTTAATTTTTTACCATAAACATCTCCACCGAAATTTGTTTCAAATATTCCATTTTCATAAGCACTTACCATCAATTCACCATTTTTAGTAAAATAAAACTCTCTATTTGGAAACAATCTCATTAATTCTTCATAGAAAAATGAAATTTCTTCCTTGTCTGATTGCTTTAAGTAGACAACATTTTTCTTAAAACTTATGCTATTGTATCTCCCTATTTGAATATAATTAACTAAATAATTTTCTAAACCTTTTACAAAATTAATTTTTTCTTCTTTTTGATTTAAAAAGCCATAATTATTTTTCTTAGCCAAATCATAGATTTTGGCTTTGATTTCTTCTAAATTTTTTTCTTTAAATTCTTTTAAAAATGAATTATCTACTATTATTTCAACTTCAATAGCTTTAGCTTTTTCTTTGTTTTCAAATTTTTCAATAATAGAATTAAGTAAATTCCCTTTTTCATCAACTATATCTTTGTAAAGTCCTTTATTCAAAATATGATTTTCTGTTTTTTCAAAATATTCTTCAGCAATTTTTATATTTATTTCTTTTTGATTTACAGCAAAAACTTCTAACTGATTTATTGCATTTTGATATTTAGCATTTTCTTTCATTTCTTCTTTTAAAAAAATTTTAGCATAAACAAAAAGTCCTATAAAAAACAGCACCACAAATAATAATATAAAAAAACCAAATCTTTCAAGTGAATTATCTAATTCTTGTTCTTCTTTACTTAGCTTGTTCATTTTTTTTCCTTTCATTTCACAAGTTCTACTTTTTCTGTTTCAAAAGCCTCAATAGTAAGACTTTTTATATCTTCTTTTATCAAAGTATTTCTAAAAAGTTTAACTGATTTTTCTTTTTTGTTTACCTCTACTTCCATTAGTTCTATATTGCCTTTTTTTACATCAACAATTATATATTCTTTTCCATTCCATTCTGTTATTTCTAACAAATCTTTTTGAAAAGGTGAGTTTAATAGAAAAAATCTATGAATTATCCCAAATATTTTATTTGAATTTAATCCAACAGTAACAAAAATAACTAAAGTCAAATAAATCATCAAAGTTCTTTTAAAAGATTTCTTAGTGAAAAGTATCAATTTTATTTGTATTATTGCATAAAGTAATATAAAACTTAAATATGCTACGAAAAAGAATGTTGAATAACTCATTATAACCCCCCTATTTACTATTTGAAAATATATTGCCTATAATTTTATAACCAACTCCGTAAATCGTTTTTAAAGTATGTATAGGCTTTTTAACTTTAATTCCATTTTCTTTCTTAAAATATATACAATAACATTTTAAATAATCATCATAAATTACTTCTGAATATTCTTCTTTATCAGAATATTCTAATTGCCACTTAACTATATCACCCTCAAATGTTTCTTTTAAGTTTATGTCAAAAGTACCTATGTTTCTTAACATCAAATATCTTTCTTTAGGTAATTCTTCTAAAGTATCTAATCTAAAATTCATCTTATATAATTTCCCATTCATATTAAGAAAATAAGCATTTTCATTATCATTTTCCAAATAAACTTTCTCAACTTTATCCCAAATTTTAAATTCCATTTACTATTTCTCCTCTTTTTATTCTAAAATTATAATTTCTTCTTTTTCTTTTAAAGTATTCCAAAAGTCAGGTTGATAACCATATTTCTTTTGAAATCTCAAAATTGTATTATTTAACATTTTATCTAATATTTCTTTATGTTCTTCTGATAATTCCATATATTCAGGGTAGAAATCAGCATTTTCTTGAATAGTTTCTACAACTTCTCTTACAAGGCTTGTATTTTCTTTATATATTTCATATTCACATATATATAATTTCTTTTCAGGAAATTGCTTTTGTGTTTTTTCATCATTTTCCCATTCTTTTTTAGCTTGTTCTATTGCTTTTTCTTTACTATCAAATATATCACTATATATATAATCATCAGCTTTATCAAAAGTATAGACATAGTTTTTTATTGTTTTTTTAGCCATTTTTACCACCTTTATTTACTATTTTCTTATTATTTATTGTATTTTTTTAAATTTTCTTTTAAACTCTTCTTCAGTATAAAACTCAAATCTAGGTTTATTAGCTGTTTCTGAAAATTTAACTATATATGAATTTGCTTTTATTATAATAACATCTTGATTACTATAAAGACTTTCTTTATAACAAATTTCTTCTAATTCATCTGCCTCATTAACAATATAATTAAATGATTTTTCATCATTAATTTCTAACATTTTTATAATATCAGATATGTTTTCTTTTGTTACTTGTATACCCTCTACTAAATTTTCTTGTTTGTACCCATAACCTAAATTTTTATTTACCATATCTCTAATATTTTTCCAAGTTTCAATCCATAATGTTTCTTTAACTTTTTCTGCCTCTTCATAGTTTCCAAAAAAGTTTCCTAATTTATGTCTTTTTTCATCTAAATAAGTTCCTTTATTAATTTCTCTTAGTATGTTTCCATTGGAAAAATCAAGGCAATAATATTGACTATCTAATCTCCATTTTATATTATTTGTATATTTTTCTTTTGCTCCTTTATATCTATTTTGGTAAATATCAGAATTTAAAACTTGACTAGCAATTTCTAGTGTTGTGAAATAATTACCTATTTTAAATCTTTCATTATCTATACTATCATAATTTTCTATTACTGAAATTATATTTTCTTCAAACAAGAAATAATAAGTTTCTCCCTTATTTAATCTTATTTTATTTGAAAAACTATTTTCATCTAAATAATATAAATTTTCTTTAAAAAGATTTTTATATTCATTTTTTAATTTAACAGCTTTTTTATTAACTTTTTCTTCTTCTTTATTAGTTTCTGCCATTTCATTATTTATTTTATCTATTTCTTCTTTAAATTTCTTATCATCATCTGAAATTTCTTTTTTTAAATCATACCCTCTTATAATATATCCTTTTTCTTTCATTAAATTATTAGTGAAATCTTTTATTCTTTTTATAGAATTATGATAATGGACTTTTAAAAATTCTATTGCCTCATTTTTTGTATTAAAATAGTTTCCCTCTTCAAAATCAAAATTTGAATTAAAAGCAATATTTAATTCTGTACTTATAGTCGGTTCTCCAAGAAGAAAATCAATAGTATAGTAAACATCACTTCTTCTTATATTTTTATTTTTTCTATAATCCCAAAATCTATTTTTCCATACATCTGAATTAAGAACTTGCTTAGCAATTTCTAATGTTTTAAAATAATTTCCTGTATAATAATCTTCATCACTATACAATTCATTATTAGCTTTTACAAAATTATAATTAATAGTAAAATATACCCTGCCTTTTTCTGCTCTCCAATAACTATTATTATATGTTTTATCATAATTTTCTTCATTTATAATATTTTCATCTTGATATTCATTTTCATTTAAAATAAAATCTTCATCAGTTATATTTTTAACAAAGTTTTTAATTTCATTTTGAGAATTTTCTAAATGATTTTTAAAAAAGTCTATAACTTCATCAAATTCATTAAAATAATTACCCTCATTATAATTTTTATTATCATATTTATTATAAAAATCCCCATAAACTGAATATGGCAAATATGGATTATGCAAATTAATAGTAAAATACGCACTATTTTGTACTCTCTTTATATCTTTTCTATATTTTTTAAATCTATTTTTCCATACATCTGAATTAAGAACTTGCTTAGCAATCTCTAATGTTTTAAAATAGTTTCCTGAATTATAATTATTAACATCATAAGCCTTATTTTCTTCTATATTATCTTCTATTTTATCTTCATAAGAAATCACATCAAGTTTTATATAATAATATTTTTCTCCTTTATTTGCTCTCCATAAGTCTGTATTTTTATTTTTAATATTTTTAATATTTATATTATTAGTTTCCATTTTTTCAAATCTTTTAGCTGTATTTTCAAAAATTCTTTTTCCTGTTTCTCCACCATACATCTCATCATAACTTATTTTATTTTTACTATCCCAAAATAAACTTCCCTCATCATCATCTTCTTCATCACTATGAAAAAACATACTTTTATCATCATTTTCTGTTTTTCTTCTAGCTATGTTATCTTCATTATCACTAAAAAACATTCCCATAAAATATTACCCCCTTTTAACAAAATTACTTTTATTTTCTTAAATATGATAAAACTTCTTCATCAGTTGCCTTAGAAAATTCATCTTCAGCTTTTAACAAAGCTATATCAAAATTTTCCATTTCAATTTTATATTTTTTAATTAAGTAACTTTTTATTTTTTCTTTTATTGTAAAAATATCAAGTGATATATAAGTCATTTTATCGCCATTACTCAATTCTAAAATAAACCAGCTTTCCTTAGCATTTATATTATAATCTACATTATATTTATCTTTAAGTTTATTCAATCCGTTTATAATTTCACTTAGAACAAAACAATAGACTTTTCTTTTTCTTTTTTGCTCTAAAACAGTTTCTTTCTTCATTTTTTTACCACCTTTGATTAATTTTTAATTTTTAAAACATTATCGTCAACATCTCTAATCCACATTTCAATATATTCATTAAAAACTTTAGTTATATCAGTTATCATTGATTTCAAGATAACTCCTATCATTTTTTTCTTATGAGTATTAGCTGTATCAAATATTAATATAGAAAAAAACATTGTTTTTAAAAGTTCTAAATTATTAATATCTGTTTCATTATAATCAAATTCTTTAAATTCTCTTTCTAAAACTTCTAAAACATCATTTATCACTGTATGATTAATATAGTTTTCAAATCTATGTACTAATATTTCAGTTGTTTTTATAATTCGTGTTAGAACACCTTTATAATATCTGTTTAAAACATATTTTTCTGTATCTATTTCCCAAAGTTCCTTATGTCTTTTTATTTGAAGATAGAATATGTAAATCATTGTTATTCCTGTCATATCTCCGTCTTTATGCTTTATCTTAACTTTCCTCATTTTTTTCACCTTATTATCTAAATTTTAGTCGCTTTTAATAATTCAAAGTAATCAATTCCTTTTTTAGATTGCCTTTTTCCTATAAAAAAATAATATTCTGTAAAATTGTTTCCATATTCAGAAAATTCTGTTTCTTTGATTTTATCTGTATAAGTTATATTGTCTTCTGTAACAGCATAAATCCTATATTTTTTATTAGTTGCTAAGTCAGTAAAATATAAAATCATATCCATATTTTTATTAAAAACTTTAAAATCAAGCCTAACTCTAACTTTATTTATAGGTAAATCTGTTGATTGATATTCATTCATTGGTAACTTCAATTCAGTTGCACGATAGTATGTTAAACCTCTACGATTATTTATGAAATCTAATTGTAAAAGTGTCTTTAATTCGTGTTCTCTCATTTAAAAATACCCCCTTTAAAAAATATAATTGAAAATTTTTAATTAAAATATTCTTCTTTTCTATATATTTCATTTTTTTTAGGATATTCAACACCTTTTACCAATTCTTCTATATACAATAGTTTCATTTTATTGAAAATATGTCCTGAAGATTTGAAAATTCTAAAATTGATAATATCATATTTATTTACTAATTCTAAGATTTCTTCTTCTGTTAGTTCAACAAATTTATGAAATTTATCATTTCCTTTATGAGTAAGACTTATTCTTTTGATATTGATTTTTTCTTTGTTCTTTAATTCTTTATTATTTAATTCTTTGTTTTCTAAAATGGAATGTTCTTCATCTATAACGATTGAATATTTTTTATAATAACCTGCAAATAAAGTAGTTTTATATTCACCATCTGCTTTTTTTAAAAGTTCAAACCTATCTTTATCCAAAGAAAAATTTCCTTTCAATTTTCTCATTATAACCCCCTATTAACTGTAATTAACTCCAAATTTATAGATATATTATACCATAAAATTCATAAAATTTCAAGTCTAAAATAAGAAAAAAGGACAATAAAGTCCTTTTTAAAATTTTAATTAACTTTTCATTAATTGTAAGAATTTTGTTATTAACTTTTTAGTTGCGATTATATCACCTAAACTGTTATGAGCATTTATTTTAATCTCAAAATGATTACACCAAGTTTCTAATCTATTATTTTCAAGTATAGGTAATTTTCCTACCATTTGTAACATTCTTATAGAATGGAATGGGTCGATTGGATAAGAACCAAAATAACTAAACAAGAAATAATTTCTATTTCTTTTAAAGAAACTATCTATTACTTTTATATCAAAGTCCACATTATATCCTGCTACGATAAATTTGTCGTTTTTATCAAATTTATCTACATATTTATCTAAAAAAGCTACAAATTCTTTATACACATCTTTTTCATCATAACAATTTATATTTTGAAAATCTTCAAATTTTCTTCCTTGTACTTCTAAAGCCTCTAAACTAAAACTTGCATTTTTAAAAGGCTTTACATAAGCATTAAACATAGCTTTTGTTTCTTTATCAACAACTACTATTGCACTAAGTTGTGTCAAAGCACAAGTTTCTACATCTAATCCACCAGTTTCAACATCAATAAATATAATTTTATTCATAAATAATCACTCCTTATTTTAATCAAAATGTTTTGCTTTTCTGTTGTTATGTACATTATATCATAATATATATATTATGTCAAGTTGAAGTTGTTTTTTTATTGATTTTTTATTTTTTTTAAATAAAAAAAAGACAAAAGGTAATTTTTTTTATAAGATTACCATTCATCTTTTTGCTTTTAATTTTAATTTTTTAAAATAACCTCTGTAATAGTGTTCTAAGCGTTTTTAATACAAAGTCTTGAGTTTTTATAAGCCCCACATTAATATCTCCAAAAACTATAATGAGAACAGCTATAACAAATAACAATTCAAATGCTAAGACAAATATGATTGATAAAGACTTTATTTCTAATGTTTTTAAATAAATAAAATAAATTTCATAAAAGCATATTGTCAAAAATGTTACTAGCCACAAAATTAATAATCTAAAATTTATACTTGATACAGTTATTTCATTTACTTCTTTCAGTCCGTAACGATAATAAAATGTAATAAAGTATTCAATAACAAAAATCAAGTTATATGTAAAAAACCTAAAAAATTTGTTATTAACCATTATTCCTCTTTTCATTATCTTTGTTGCGATAATTTCATAAGCATTTTAAAATCAAAGTCTTTTTTATTATCTAAAAGAAATTTAATATATTCTTCCATACTATCTTCCACTATATATTCATAGACAGTAACATTCTTTTCTTGCCCTTGTCTATACGCTCTTCCTAATGATTGTGAATAATCTTGGTAACTCCAAGTAGGCGAAAAATAGACAACATCAGTACAATATTGTAATTCTATTCCAGCCCCACCTGCTTGAATTTGTACTAAAGTTATAGTGTTTTCAAGGTTTTCATAATCTTGGAAATCAGGTAAACTATTTTCTCCACCTCTAACTTCATATATTGTTTTATTAGAGAAATCATCATCTTCTGATTTCTTTTCTATTCTTTCTTGAATGGCTTTCATTATATATTCTCTTTCTATTTTGAAATTATAGAAAACTAATACATTGTTCTTTGTACCCTCTAAAAATTCCATTAAGAAATCAACTTTATCTAATATGTTAGCATATTGTCTTCCTAATGCAAATACCTTAGCAACACTTACCAAATCATCATCAACTTGATTTAAAAAATCAATTCTAAAATCATTAACTGTTTTTTTAGATAATTCTTTTTCTTTTTTAGCTTGTATTTTCTTAATAGCGTCAGCTAATTTAAAAGTAGATATTTCTTGAACTAATTTATTAAATTTTTCGTCTTGAATTTTGTCTATTTCATTTTCAAAATTAGAACCACTTTCTGTTCCTCCAAAATCAATAGCACCTGAAAATTTAGTTAAAAATTCTCCAAATGTAGCCTCTAATTCCATATATTCAGAAGATTTAGGAAAAACATTTGTTACTTTTATAAGTTTAGGTAAATCCAAACATTCTTCTTTCTTTAAAGGCTTTGAAGAGAAACTTTTAAATTCTTCATCTACCTTTTCTCTATTATTCCAAAATCTATCTTCTCTTTCAGGAACTCTTACATTATAAAGTTTAAACATTCTTTCACTATAAGTTGCATTTTTCATTTCATATTGATATGCACTATCATAGAACCCTGCTGTTGCAAGATAAACTCCTAAATCTATGTAACCATTAGGATATGGTGTTGCTGATAACATACACCACCCATCACTCTCTTTTAAAGAGTGAAATAAAGCCTTACTTCTCTTTGAAGTTCTATTTTTCATAAAATGGCACTCGTCTACTATAAAAAATGTATTTGCAAACATTTCAGACAACATCTTACTTCTTGTTTCTGATAAAGACACACCTTTTATAGGTTTCATATCTAAGATATGTTTAGTTCTTTTAACAATTTCTGCATAAGTTATTACCTCATAATTAGGTATAGATATATTTTCTGAAAACTCTACATTTTTAATCTCTCTATCCCAACCTTTTTCTTTAACTTTTTGTGCTGGTGCTACAATTATAAGGTTAGTATCTTCATTTTTTCTATGTTTTAAATAATGATGTATAGCCATTAAAGACTTCCCTGTTCCTGTATCTGTAATATACATATAATTTTTTTTAGAACTATCAACTAATTCTTTTTGATATTCAAACATCTTTCTATGTTTTGGTATATATTCTTTTACTTCTTTTTTCTTTTTTGCCATTTTCTTCTCCTTTATTGTTTTAATGCTTTTTAAACTAATTTAGTTATAATTTAATTCTTCTGCTTTAATTTCAAATTCGTTTAAAAACAAATTTTGTTACATTTTTATTGTTTTTTCATTAATAAAAATGCTAATTTATTGCAACTAGCATTTTTATTTTTTTTATATTATATCTTTTAATTTATTTTTCCATTTCTTTGATACAATAAGTAATTTATCTCATCTATAACTTTTAAGAAAGTTATTGGTCTTTCATCATACCATAATTTTTCTTTATTTTCGTTACCAAATGAGTATACCCATTCTCTAAATCTTAAATGAATTACACATCTTTCATCTTGAGATATATCTCTTACGAAATATAACTTTTCTCTTGTAGTTTTTTTATCTTGATTTAAGTAAGTTATAAAATGTAACTTAAATAATTCGTCTAAGTTAAATTCATAAGAATAACATTCTAATGATATACTTTTTTCCATTATAGTATTTATGTCATTTTTATAATCCATAACTTCGGCAAAAGTTTTCTTAAAGACTTCTCTTAATTTTATTAATTCTTCGTCTTTAAAGTTTTCTAAACCTACTATTTTAGCCGAATAATTTTCTTTGAATAATTCATTTGCTATTCTTGGTTTTATATCAACGCTTTCGTCATCTAATATACTTCTTTTTATATGTTCGCCTCTATCATATAATGTTCTTGCAAAACTGTAACTCATACTTAACACCTCTCTTTTAATCACTGTTAGGTAACATTCCTAATCCACCTAACTTAAACCCTAATCCTCTTTTTTCTTCTTTCTTTTCTTCAACTTGATTTTGTTCTGTTTCTTCTTCGTTAGTTTCATCTATTCCTACTTCTTCATTTTCTTCAACTTGTTGTTTTTCGTCTTCTCCTAAATTAAATTTAATCTTATTTGTTTTAGAAATAGACTTTTTAACTACTTCTTTTATAGTTTGCATTTCTCTTGCTTTATCTACTTTAATTTTATACTTTAGCTTTTCTAATTCTTGTTTAACCTTTGCTACATAAAACCTAGTTTCAGGTATATTTTTATAATTTGTTGTTTTTATTCTACTAATACCTGCATTATAAGACGCTATTGCATTATCAGTTTTACCAAATGCTTTTAAGCTATCATTTAGATGTAAAACACCAATTTCAATATTTTCATCTAAAATTTTCCTGTTTTTATCATAATGTTTAGAAGTAATATCCATAATTTGCATTATTCCATAAGCACCAGCACCACTTTCAGCTGTTTCTCTAAACTTACTTTCTACACTAGCAACAGCCAATGCTAATTCTATATCTACATCATATTTATTCGTGTATGTTTTAAACTTTTTATAAAGTTTTTCAGCTTGTTCTTGACTTAAATTTTTATTTGTATTCATTATATAGTTTATATGATTAGTGTTAGCTAAACTAATACTAGAAACCACTAAAAACAATATCACAATTTTTAAAATTCCTTTCATCTTTTACTCCCTTAAATTTTTAATGTTCGTTTTCTATTTCTGATTATATTATACCATATAAATTAGTTTGTGTCAAGCAAAACAGACAACATTGTCTGATAAAAACACCTTTACAAATATAAAACTATATTTGTAACAAAAAAATAAATATGTTATAATTAATATAACTTTTCCATTATTTTGATTTTTGTGAAAGTTTTGAAATAGTTCATAACTTTTACTTCATAACTTTTTTACTTCTTTTTTTTTATATTTTTATCAATAAAAAAGGCACAAATCTATATGTGCCTTTTTGTTTTAATGTTTATTTCTTATCTAATTCAGGAAAAGTATTAACAAAACCAATAGTTTTAAATTGTGGTACAATATGAGGTTCTTCACTCAATTTCATTCTTTCGTGAGTTTTATTAAATTCTTTTGCGTATTCTATCAATTCATTCAACTCTTTTTCTGTTTCATAATGAAAATTTATCATTTGATTTTTTGGAGTTTCTCTATTTGCATAAGTTTCAAATACTAACTCTTTATATTCAGGTTTATAATATGTTACCCTATCTCCCTTTATAGGATTTTGATATTTTTCATTTGTAAGAAGTTCCATTACCTTTTCGTCATAAGTATTACCTTTTACTACATTGGTAGCCATAGTTACATCATTAGAACTTATTTCTCCTTTATCTTTACCACAACCTACTAATCCAATAACTCCTAATACTAACATTAAATATATTATTGCTTTTTTCATATTTATCTCTCCTTTTTTTATAAAAGAAGTTATAAATATATTTCATTCTTAATTTCAATTCTTATTTTCATCATTATTATAACATATAAAAACTAAAATGTCAATGATTTTTGACTTTATTGTCCATTAGGACAAAATTAAAAAGGACTTATAAGTCCTTTTTAAAGTTTTTTATAAAGTTTGAGTTTCTAAATTTTGCCTTTGAATTTCTTGTTGAAATTGAAGTTCTTCTTTTTCTTTATCTTTTTCCTCTTTCAGTAAAGCTATATTTGAATAAAAAACAACTAAAGAAAAATAATGTTCTATACAATATTTTAAGAAAGCATTGCTACTTAATAATACTTCTAAAGGTTTTGTTCTTTCATAAAATTCTTCATTCATTCCAAATAAAGCACATATATCTCTTGCAATTTCAGGGGTAAATTCTTCGTCTTCAAAAGAATATATTTCGTTTTTAAAATCTATAACAGGCAACATAAATAGACTTCTTTGTTCAAATTCTTCTTCTGTTAAGCTATCATCACTTAAATTAAAATCTTCAAATATTTCATCTTCTTCAATTAAAGCCCTTATTCTATAATTCATTAAGACATCTAATTCAGAAAATCTTGTGTCATCTACTTCTAAATTTTCAAATTCAAAAGGTAAACTTGCCATTGTAAAGATTGAATAAATATTTTCGTCTATATTGTTAGGGTCATAATATGGATTATTCTTTTTAAATCCCTCTAAATCTCTATAAAGTATTGAATATGAGTTCCCATATTTTTTTACCTCTGCCTCTTCAAAATGTGAATTAGCTAAATTTATTACAATGTCTGCTATATATTCTTTATAGAAACTTTCAAAAAAATCTTCAATAAAATCTATATCAGTTTCTCTGTAAATAGTATTGTAAAATTTTCTTCTAATACCATTTAAAACTAAAGCCATACTATCATATACAATTTCTTTTCCATCAATAAATTGCATATCAATAGGTTTAAATTTTGCTTTTTTTATATACCCTGATAATAAAGGCTTATGTTTTTTCTTTTTTTCTTTGTTTATTTTTTCTTTGTTATCAACATCTTCAACATTTTCAACATCTTCTTCATTATCAGTATCATCTTTTTTACTATCACTCATTTCAATAGGACAATATATGAAATTATTTTCTTTTGAACATACATAAGTTAAAGGTATTGCCATTCTGATTTTAATAACTCCCTCTATATTAAAAGTTATAAATTTATTAACTTCTAATGAGATGTTAGTTATAGGTTTTCTTTTTAAAAAACCACCTTTAATAAAATCAGGCAAATATCTTTTTTTTATTAGTTCATCACTTGTTTCATAAGATAAAAATTTTCTTTCTAATCCTACAAAAAATTCTTGTTGAGTTACATCTATTAATTCTCTTCCTCTTTCTGCCATTTTTATTCCTTTCTTCTATTAAATTATAGATATTCTATCTGTTGTTTCTTGGAACACTTTCGTAAACAATATCATAAATAGCCAATATCCTAACACAAGATAAAATGTTCTAGGTTCATTAAAATTTTTGAAAAATTTATCATCATCTTGTATCCTTGCTATTTCTTTTGCTGTCCAAATTGGTGATAAAGGAATGTCAGGACTATTTGCTACAAATAAAAATGCTATAAGTACAGTGAATTTAGCAATACTATTTAAAATTATTCTTAGTAATTTATCCATTCCACCACTTAATCCCTGTATCTTTTCGGAGGTAAATATAAAATGAAATGTTCCCATTGCTAATGAAACTGCTACACTTAATCCTGCAAATAAATATGCAAATAATATCGTAGAAAATAATTTCATTATTTTTATTCCTATCAACCATACTCCTACAAAAGCAAATCCTTTTACTAAGAAATTTCCTGTTTCTTTTACACCTAATAAACTTTTCAATGCGTCAGTTATAAAGGATAATCCTGTTGAAAGAAGTGATACGACTGCTTTTACACTTTCTGTTATAATATCCCAATAATCTTTGCTATATATTTCTCTATTTATGTCTTCTTGCGACGCACCACTATAAATCATTTCTACAAGTTTTCCTGAGTTATTACTTAAAATATTTCCAAAAACTATGAAAGGTGCTGTAAATATTCTTGTAATTCTATCTAAAGATAAAGGTTCACTAAGATTTAAAAGTTGCATTGGTAATCTCTTAGTTACAATTTCAAACATATCTTGATAAAAATACTTTACCCAAAATTCAGCTAAGAATATGATAATAGTGTAATGTAATATAGTTTGCAAAGAAGTCATAACAATCGTCTTTACACTTCTACTAGGATTTCTTATATATTCTAACAAAATATCTAAAATTTTTACTAGGACTATGATTGGGATAATCATAACCATAAGTTTGACTATCCCATCTGAAAAAGTGGCAACGAAAAAATTGACTATTCCCTCTAAAATACCCTCTCTACTTGCATTACCTGTCGATAATGACTGTACAAAGGTTTGTTCTATATCTTGTAAAGTTATCATATTTTTTCACCACCTTTTCTAATTCCTATTTTTTTTGTTATATCTAGCTGGAGTTTTTCCAGCATTTCTACGAACCTCATCTTGAATATGTTCGGCTCTTCTAAGTTTAATACTGTTATCTAACTCATCATCAATATTATTTCTTGCTCTAACTTCATCAACTGTCATTAAAGTTCCGTCTTGATTTCTTATATGGAAATCTTTCCCCTCTTCTTTACCCTCTGCAACCATCATATTTCCATAAATAGTTGTGTAATCTCTTTGATATGCCTCTGATTGTTTAAAGGCTGTTGGGTCATTTCTTTCTCTAAATCCTTGAATATGACTATAACCTTGTACTCCCATATCTCTGTAAAGATTTTGCATACTTTCTGTACTATTAATAGCATTTGTTACATTTGAAATTACTTCACCTTTTTTAATACTACTAAAAGTACCTTTAACAGCACCTGCAACTGCTCTTCCACCTTGTCTAATAAGTGAAGTTTTTTGTCTTATAGTATCACTGAAAGCATTAACTTTATCTTTGTAAAAATGCTTTGCCATATCTCCTAAATCATTTTTAACTTCATTTACCATTTGAGCCACTTCATTTACCATTTGAGCCTTTACACTAGGGTCATCAACAAAAAAAGCACCACCTAATTTAGCATAAGCACCACCTAATTTAGTAAGTTGTCCACCTACAACTAATCCTGCTCTAGCAACTCCACCTGCAACTACTCCTGCTGTTGCAACTCCACCTAACACTTTTTCAGTATTTCTTATAACAGAACCTGCACTTTCTCTTGCTAATGATTGGTTTCCACCTAAAGCCTTAGCAACTGTTCCTGCTCTTCTTTCAAAGTTAGTTCTTGTTTCTTGTATACTTCTTTCTCTGTTACTTTGTGCTGTTCTTGTTGCATTAGCAAGATTTTCGTGTATATCATTTCTTTCAATAATTCTTGCCTCTAATCTTCTATTATCTCTTCTTGTATCTTGTTGAACTTTTGCTAAATTACTTGTTCTTTCATTAAGTTCATTAGCTGTTTCATCTGCTACATTTTGAGCGTCTTTAACATTTTGTCTAGCTTGTTTTATAGCATTTTTATCTCCACTTGCAACTGCTTTCTTATAATCTTCTTTAGCACTTTTTAAATTGCTTTGAGCAACTTCATTCTTTCTAAATGCGTCATTTTGGCTATCAGTTGCTGATTGTAAATTTTGTTCATTTTGTTCCATAGCATTTCTATCAGCTGTATTTTGATTATTCCTATCATTTTCGCTATTTCTAACTTGTTTGTTTTCTTTTCTTGTTTTATAACTGTCATAACCTTTTTTAGCTAATACAACTGCTGTTGCTCCTGCACCCATTACTTTACCAACAGCACCACCTATGAAGTTTCCTGCATTAAGACTAGCAACTCTTCCTGATAATACACTATCAGCAATTTGTCCACCCTCTCCTGCAATGAACATTCCTATCATAAGCACAAAACCTGTTTGAAAAGCTGTACCCATATTTATTCCGTCTGGCTCTGCTTTATCAATAGCACTCGTAATAGTTTCTATAATGTTTACAACTACTCCTATTAATCCCAACCTTATAGCAAGTGATAATCCTTTATTTACAATATTTGAAATAATAGCACCACCTATTTGTGCTGTTTTTTCAAACAATAAGAAAGGCATTAAAATAACTGATAAACCTACTATTAAAACATAAGTTATAAAAGCCATAAGTACATCTTTAACTAATCCCATAACAGTAAACATACTACCAAAGGCAAGTAAAGCAAACATTATTGTTGCAATAGCCCCTATTCCATTTGTAAAAGCTAAGTTCCAAATAGTAAAAGGTATTGTTAAAATTGTTGATAATACATCACTAGGCTTTTTAAAATCAGGTACTCTCATTCCTGTTCCAAAGAATTGTTCTCCCATTTTCATAAAACCTGTCATCAAGGACGGTTGCGACATATCAGGTGTACCCATAGTAATCATTTGATAATTGTTTATAGTCGTGGATATAGTCTGTGCATTAGAACCTGAACCCATTGTTGCCGATACTTGTTGTCCACTTGGTAAAAGTAAGAAAACAATAACAGCAAAAGTTATTATACTAGGTAAATTAGGTAAAATTAAACTTGCTACTGTTATATTTCCAAGATGTGATAATGTTTTTAGTAAAAAATCTATTGTAAAGAATAGAACACATAGAGCAAGTACAACTGCTGATAAATTCGCTATCATTACTGCTAATTGTGTCATTATCATAGTGAAAAATTTATCTACACTATCACCGATAAGTTCTGAAATAAAACCAATATTAACTGCCTCATTTGGGTCGCTAGGTGCTGAGGGTGTTGTACTTCCTGTTCCACCAGTTCCACCTGTTCCACCTGTACCACCACCTGTTCCACCTGTACCACCACCTGTTCCACCAGTTCCACCACCTGTACCACCTGTTGTCGGTACAGAGTATGAATATTTATTCACTAAGAAAAATAAAAGTATAAGAAAGCCTATAAATAGGACTTTCTTAACTTTATCATTTTTGAAAAATGCTTTAACATTATTCCAAAAATCACTATAATTTACACTTAAAACCCCTGTTACCATTCTATTTCCCCCTCATTCTATTTTTTTGACGGAAAAGCTAAATTAAACTTTGGACTTCCTGAATATTGTTCATCTTTACCATTAACTCCTGTTATACTTACTAATCCCTCATAATCTTTTCCTGCTTTAGATTTAAGTTTATAAAGAACTTGTTCTCCTTTTAATAATTTTTTGACATCACTATCTGTAAGTTTTACAGGTGTTCCAAATAATTTAGTTTCTTGATATAATCTAAATGGTTTTTCTTCATTATTACTTGAATATACGACACCTTTTTTTCCATCTTTATTATATTCAATTTTATATATAGGTAAATCTCCCATACAAGCCAATTTTCCAAATACTTCTCTTTCTGTTGTGTTTTCCATCTTTTTTACCTCCACTTTTTCTGCATTTTTTACAATTTCTATTAATTCATTCTTTGACATCTCAATTATTTCTTCGATTGTCAAATCGTTATCCGACACTCTTTTCATCAACTTAGAAAATTCAATAGTTTTTTCTGTATATAAGTTGATATTTAACATATCTAAAGTTTCTATAAATTCTATACCAACATCAGTTATGTTATAAGTTATTGATTTTTTCTTAACTGTTTCTGTTATATAACCTGTCTTAACACATTTATTGACAGTTTCAGCCCTTGTTGCCTCTGTTCCAATTTGTATACCTTGTAACATTAGTTTATAGTCTTCATCATCACTTTCAACTGTTTCATCAACTACTTCATTGTCATTTTCTTCTTCATCAGTTTCTTTTGCTAACTTTTCTAAGTCAACTTTCTTAAATGGCTTTAAAAACCAGTTAAATAATTCAATTACACTAACTTTTACAGGGGGTGTAGTTTTCTTTTCTTCTGTTGTAAATGCTACTTCAAATTCATCTCCTTTTTGAAGATTAGGTAACATAACATCTCCACTTTCTTTTTCAAAGAAATAATAACCCTCTTGCTTAACAGCTTGTCCATTTATTTTAAATTCATAATCTCCTACTTTTATAATCATTTCTTTTTTAGAAATTATCGTTTCTTCTTCACAAAAATTTGCATAAAATCTATTACAAATTACATCATAAACTTTCTTTTCATCTACTGATAAACCCTCAATTCCACTTATTTTAGCTGTGGGTGTAATAGCACTGTGAGAAGTATCTGCACTTTCACTATTTTTTTCAGACTTTTCAGCTTTTACTTTACTATTGTCAAAGATATTTTTACTATCTCTAAATTTTAAAGTTTTTCCTGCACGATTTTGGTGTGCATTAATGAATTTTTTACAGTTTTCCTTTTCACTTTCTTTCAAGTATTCTGATGAAGTTCTAGGATAAGTTGTTAAACCTTTATCGTATAAAGATTGTGCAAGTTCCAATACTCTATCAGCTTTAAATCCTTGTTTAGAAAGAATTTGTTGTAAAGTATTTAATGAAAATAACTTTTTAGGTTGTGGCTTAAATTCCTTTTCCTTTATATCTGAAACAATAGCTTTACCTATTCTATTAAGTTCTTCCATTTGTTTAATACTTTCTTCTTTTGTTTTCCATTTTTCTTTTGTAATAAGATTTACATTATTTTTTGTACTTTTTACTATAAAATATGGTACAGGAACGAAGTTTTTAATAGCCATATCTCTATCATAGATATATTTTACAATAGGAATTATAAGTCTTCCACTATTTAAAAGTCTTCCTTTTTTTACACTCATAAGTCTTGTAATGTTTATTCCAAATAACCAATCCAAATATTGTCTTGCTATCCCCTCATTACTTAAACTTAAATATGCTTTGTTATCTAAAAGATTTGCAACTCCCTCTCTTATATCTTCTTCTGTTTGTGCTGGTAACCACAATCTTTTAATTTTCTTTTTACTATCGTGTAAAAATCCATATTTATCAAGAATTTCATCAACTATTATTTGCCCCTCTCTATCAGCGTCGCCACAATTCACTATGGTATCGCATTTTTTACAAAGCTGAACAATAGCCTTTAACTTGTCTTTAATGTCTTTATCAGGCATTACTTTTTTTTCAAACTTTTCAGGAACGATTGGTAATATATCGTTTGCCCAACTACCTTTTTCTTTAGTATTCTCTCCATACTTATATTCTTCAGGCATTAATAATGTTAAGAAATGCCCTCTTACAGAAGTTGAAAACATACTTTCATCAGAATTAGTATAGTAGTATTCTTTTTCACCTTTTTTATTAAGTCCTAAAGCCTTAGCAACTTTTCTCATAATATCAGGTTTTTCACAAATTATAACTGTACTCATATAAAATACCTCACTTACTTTTTTTATATTTTAAACATTTTTAAAACAACCACTATTTTTTAAATAGCATTAACAACATTAGCTGTTTTAGTTGATTTAGTAACTTTTCTTTTAACTTTATTTGTACTTTCTTCTTTATTATTAAGTTTTTTCATATAATTGTTTATCTTTTTTTCTTTAGTATCTTTATATAAATTAGATAATTCTTCAAAAGATAAAGTATGTCTTATTACTTTTTTGTTTTTAATTAAATCATTATATAATTCCAAAAATTTATCATAATCGTCAATAACAGCAAATATACCTTTATTTTCTGTTATCTTAGCACCATTTTTATATTGTTGTAGACTTACTTTACCTATTTTAGATTTTAATTCTAATCCAACAAACTTTCCATTTATACATATAACTAAATCAGGTAAACCTATCGTTCCATAAATTCCACCCTTTGTCTTAAAATGATAAATATTATTCTTTTTTAAAAAATCCTTAATTTTGTTTTCTAAATTTTTCTCTTGTGCCATAATACTTCTTTCCCCTTTAATATTTTTAACTAACTTAATTTTTTAAATATTTTCTATTATATTATATTTTTTTACATATCTTAAAAATTTTTTTTGAAAACATACATTAATAACAGACTTATTGATTTTTATGATTTCAGCATAATTAAATAAATTAAACATAAATTTTTCAAAATCTTTTACAATATCTTTGTTATTAACACTTATTTTCGTAAAAGGTTTTATTAAATCTCTAAAAAACTCCATTTTATCTTTCTTTTGAAAATAAAGATTTTTTTCTATTGATACAGGAAATTTATCATAAATATATCCTATTTTTTCAATAGCGTCTTCTTTTGTAATAATTTTTTCTGTTATTAAAGCATTTAACAACTCAACAACATCTTGAAATAATGTTACGAATACTGTACTTTCAGCTTTTCTACTATATCTTTCGATTTTTCTTTCAAAAGTAATGAAATTTTTAGTTTCGTCTGATGATTTACTAGCAAGAACTGTTAAATTACTTATTATAGACATTCTTATATCTTCTATCGTTCTAACTCTTGTTTGTGGTAAATTATCACTCAAAATCTTTTGCTTTTTTAAAATTGGCTCTATCCCCTTTGGATATTCTTTCATTTCTAATAATTCTTTTTCATTCAATTTCATATTATACCTCTATTGTTCTTTATTTATTGTTCTTTATTGTTTAATTCAGCTTGTTCAGATAATCTTTTTAGTTCTTCCATTTCTTCAGCAGAAATTTCAGCATTTTGTTTTAAGACTTCTTCAGCTTTTCTTAATTCTTCTTTTCTTAATTCTTCTTGTGAATAGTTTCTAGGTTGTAAATATTTATTTCCGTTACTTACAGTAGGCATTTCTTCTTTTTCTACTATAACAGGCATATTAGGATTTACTTTTTTCTTTTTAGGTTCTTGATTTGCTAATTTTTCTTCATATTCTTTTCTAAGTCTTTCTTCTAAGTCTTGCATATCTTTTTTATATCTAGCCTCATCTATGCCATCACTTTTATCTCTATATTTATCATATCTATCTTTAGTTAGTAATGTTCCTGTCGCTATAACTCCTGCTCTTTCGGTTTTACTCAGATTACCCCACCAACTTGCAAAACTACTAACTGATATAATAGTATTTAAAACAAGAAAACTAATTATTAATTTCTTTTTTGACATTTTTTTCACTTCCTTTACTTTATTTTCTAAGATAGTGTAAAATCAATTTTAAATCTTCTTCATTGAATTTTTCACCATAATTATTTCTAATATTTTTCATCTCACTTTCAGGAATAGGATATAATCCTAAATCCTTAATTGCATTTACATTATTTTCATCATAAGAACTTAAAGAATTTTTATTAAATAATATAGTATTTATAACAAAACTTGCAAACTCTTTATCTGAATTAAATTCAAATTCATTATTTTCGTAAATCTTATCAACGATAATTTCAAATTGATTGTTAAATAATATTTCTTTTATTGTAGATATAGCTTTAACTTCATTAATTATTTTATCATCTTTTATTATTAAATCTATTTCTATATTATTTGTTTTAATGAAATTAATTTTCTTAGTTAGTCCTGAATTGTTTTTTAATTTATCAATAGTATATTTTAATATACTATTACAATTCTTTTTAAAATAACTAACAGGTCTTGGGTTTCTTCTAAGATTTTCTTTTTCTATTTCACATTTTTTTAAATATTTTTTTAAATCAATCACATTTTTTTCAAACTTTTCATTAAAATAATCACATAATTTTATATTTTTCTTTCTTTTTCTGTTTTCATTATTATTTTCTCTTAATTCTTTACTTATTGCTCTAATATTTGATTTAATAGAATTAATCAATTCTTTAACATTCATATTGTTTTTTATTCTTATTTTGTTACTATCAACTAATTCAAAAGTATAACTCATTTCTATATTATCTAATTGTGAGAATATATCTTGTATTCTTTTAAATTCTTTAGAAATCTTTTTCCTTATTTCATTTAAAGTTCCTTTAGGAAAATAAAATATGTTTTTATTTATAAAGTTAGAAATTATTATATTTAATCTTAAATATCTCATTAAAACTATTTCTCTAAATTCTTTGAAAAATACAGCTTTACTTGAAATGAAATCTTGTATTTCATCTTCTGTAAGCAAATGTTCAATCTCTTCTTCAGATAAAGAATTTTCATCTGTTTTTATTCTTGTTTCTTTATAAATTAATTCATTGAAATTTATTGTTTTTTCATTTTTAAAAGAAAACTCAATATTTTCAGTTATTTTGTCAACATTTTCTTTTAAAAGTCCATACTCTATTAATTTATTAGATATTTCTTCAAATTTTAACATTTCATTTTCATTAAAAAAGATTTTCTTTTTAAACTTATAATATTCAATTAAAAGTTCTTTTATTTCCATAGCATTTTCTCTTTTAATCTTTAAAATATCATTTAAGTTCTTTTCTATTTTATATTTCAAAACTTTTTGATACTTTTCAAAAAATGTATCAAAGTTTTCTAAAAATTTAGTTGTTAGTTTAGCAAATTCAGAATATATATCTTCATATTCAGCATTTATTGTTTTAAATAATTCTTCTTGGTTTATCCCTACATTTTGCAAAGATTTTTGTTTTAAATTTTCTTCCAAATTTCTTCTGTCAATCGTATGTTCACCTAACGATTTCAAATTATTTATTTCTAACAAATCATTTAATGTAACTTTATTTCTTGTTTTTTTTAAAGTTCCTAAAATATCAGTTAAGACAATAGCAAATATTTCAGAAAGTTGCACTCTGTTTCTTATTAAGAATTGTAAAAATTCTTCATCATTCATATCATCTACTTTAAATTCAGTATAACTTAATATTTTTTTAAAGAATAGTAGTAAACTTTCATAATGAGTTCCTTTAGTTCTATTTATATTTATATTACCTTTTTCATTATTCTTTTCAAATATTTCTCCTACACCCAACAAGATACTTTCTATAAATAAGAAAACGCTTTCTTTTTTATAAAAATTTTCTTTAAGTATATCTTCATATTCTTTTAATTTTTCTACAAATTCTTTTTTCTTTTCATTTATTAAATTTAGTTTTTTATCTATTAACACTATTTCTTCAGTGTTTTCATATAGTTTTTCGTTTTCTCTTAAATCAATTAACTTTTTTATTTCTTTATCCATTAATTGAATTTTTTCAAAAACTAACAATTCAGCTTTTAAAACTGATGTTTCACTTATCTTTTCAATTTCTTTTTTGAACTCTTCTAATTTCTTTTCTTTTATTTCTTCTGTTTCTAATTCATTATCAATTTTTTCTCTTTCTAAATCTTCATTTGTTTCTTTTATATTTTCTTCTTGTTCAATCAATTTTAATCTTTTTAAAGTTTCTGTTATATTCTTATTTTCAAATCTTTTTTGATAAAATTGCCAAAACTTTAGTTGTTCTTCCGTTCTAGCAAAGAAAATATATAACATTTTTTCAAAGAAAACTATCTTTTCTTCTACTAATTCAACAGAAGATGAATTTATAAAATGTAAAAACAATTCATAAAGTTGTTCTACCTCAACTTGTGTTTTTTTAGATACTTCATTGTAAAAACTTTCAAAACTTCTTAAATCTAATTTTCCACTTTTAAATCCTAATTCTTCTTTTTTATTTATTATTGATGTACTTTTATTGTTAAGGTAATCTTTTCTATCTGTTACAGATTTTATATCCGTAAACATACTTCTCATAAGTTCTCTTGCTTGTACTTTTTCGTTATTTTCCACTGATAACCCCCACTTACTTCAATTTGTATATAACTTCCCATTTATCGTAAGTTTTTTCATAATTTTTATTTTTAAATCTCATTTCGTATGCTTTCTTTGAATATACTTCTGCCTCTTTATCTCTTTTAAATCTGTTAGTTAAATTATTTTGGTATGTAACATAATTTTCTTCTCCAAATTTTAAAAGTAAGATAGCTTTAGCTTGAAATTCTTTTTCTTCAAAAAAACCTAAATATCTACTATCAAAACTCAATATACTTCTTCCTAACAATAAATATTTACCTTTAGGAACAATTATATCATCTCCCTCTTTAAAATAAGGTGTTACATTTTGTATAGTTAGTATCTTCCCAAAGTTTTCTCCATTAACATAGATATTTCCTTTTTTTACTATAACTCTATCTCCCTCAACTCCTCTGATACTTTTTAGAATATCATTCGGTTTAAAGAAAACATTTTCTTGTTCATATCCTTTAATTTGAAATCTCTCATAACTTAATATAACTCTATCATTTCTTTTAAGATTAGTTGCTTTTTCAGTGTAATACATTCCTAAAGGTTCTGACGCACTGAAATTAAACCTAATCTTAAACAAGAAAAACATTATTATCATAAAACAAATTACAGTAAAAATTAATATTATCTTAGCCTTTTTTTCTTTTGCCATTTTTATATTTTCTTTCATATTTTCTTTCCTTTTTTCTTTTTCCTTTTTACAGAGTTCAAACATTTTACTTTATTAAATATTATACCATATTTTTATTAAAATGTTAAAGAAAGCAATAAAAAAAATATTCATTGCATATTTTTTTTGAAAATAAAAAATGCCATAATTAAGTTATGGCAATTCTTTTTATAAAATTTCAAATCCACCTTTCCAATAGTTCCTTGTTCCTATTTTTAGATTAGGAAATTCTTTTTTTAATTCTATTGCTGTATTTGTTACAAAATCCATAGTAGGCACTTCAAAATCACACCCCTTAACTTCGTTATATTTTCTAAGTGTCCAAAAAACATTAGGATATTTTTCTAAAATCTTTCCTATTTCTTTAAGTTCGTTTATATCTGTTTCAGCAAATAAAGGGGTACGGACATCAACTAAAACATTATTTTTTTCACAAAGTTCAATTATTTCTTTTTGTTGCATTTTAGGATTTTTTATTCCTGTTATTTTTTTAATAGTTTCTTTTTTAATACCTTTGAAATCTAATGCTATGTAATCTAAGTAATCTATAATTGATTTTATGAAGTTATAATCACTTCCATTATGTGCAACTGATATTTTTTGGTTATAATTATCTTTTACATATTTTGCTATTTCCAAAGATTGCATTTTAAACATACAAGGGTCGCCACCACTTAATCTTATTTTTCTAGTCTTTTGTACTTCTTTATCTATTAGTTCTTTTAGTTCTTTCATAGTTATGTCTTTAGTCTTGATAACTGTTCCATCAGCATTTATATATTGACAATCCCTTTTACAATAAGGACATTGAAAATTACAAGCACCAAAACTTATTATAGCCATTTCTTCTTCTGTTCTGCTAAAACCTTTTAAAAAATACCCTTTTCTTATTTCTAATCTATCGTTTTTTAAAATTTTCATATTTTTTCTCCTTTTTCTCTCTTTTTTTATAAAATTCATTCTTTTTTAAAATTATTTATCCTACAACTAATTATATCAATTCAAGCTATACTTACTTTTTACAGTTTCATACTTAGTTATTTCTAAAACTATTGTAACAAAGTAATTTTACTAATTTTTTATAGAATTTTACTTTTTCAAAAAGAAAAAAAAGAGTAATTACTACTCTTTTACTTATAACTAAATCTCCAAATAAGCAATATAAGAATGATTTTTTATCCTTAAACCTACATCTTTTATAACTTTTTCTAAATTATATTTTTTAAAATTTAGTTCTTTGATTTTATTAGAATTAGTTTTATCTAACCTTTCAATCTCTTTACTAAGTTCTTCTAGTTGTTTTTTCTTCTTTTTGTATAAATCTTTCATTTCTAATTCCGTCATATAGTATCACCTTTTTCAATCTTATATTTAACAAGTTTATCACCTTTTTTTATCCAAATTCCTTTCTTGTTAGTTGTTTTTATGTTATAAAATTCAAATAAATTTTCTAAAAATTTACTATTTCTTTTTTCTTTTAATTTTAAAAAATCTTTTTTCAATATTTTCTTTTTCTTTTTCATATTTTCATCACTTATTTCTTCTTATTCGTTTTTTTATTTTTTATTTCTTTTTCTCTTTCATTCAAATAATTCATTCTGCTTTCCATTTCTTCTTTTTCTTCTTGTATTTCTTTCAAGATTTCTTCATCACTTTTCAAATCGTCTTTTTTTATTTCAGTAGTCAAAGAAGTATAATGAAGTTTTTCAAAATCTTCCATAATATCATCATCAAAATATTCATCAAATTTATTTTTTATAAATTTTTGCAAAGCCTTTAAAGGACAAACTTCTTCATAAAAACTATTTGAAGTTGAATAGATTATATAATTTTCTCCTAAAAAAGCACCAGCTTTTTCAAAAACTCTTTTGAAATCATAATCTTTTTTATTTTCTAGTTTTTTTATAAATTTTTCTATATCATTCTTTTTATAAATGCGAACATCTGACATATCTGACATTTCCATCACTTCCTTTTTTATAAATATTCTTTTTTTATTTTAGCTATATGTTCATCTGACATTTTTGTTCCTAACTCATTTATTTCTAAAAATAACTCTATCTTTTGTTTATTAGTTAAATCATTACCAAACTTTGTTATAATTGTATTTGAAGTTTCAGCGTTAGCCTGCTACTAAAAATGTATTAAAATATATTTAATACACTAGATTGTTACTACTTCATTGAGTATATTTTCAATACTTTGTATCTATGTA
>ERZ772974.178-NODE-178-length-49083-cov-4.068655_pt1 | contig 49083 bp, 71 predicted proteins | sample MGYA00580671_ERZ772974 | MGnify/ENA primary metagenome ERZ772974 (study PRJEB29015, sample SAMEA2738065) | human oral metagenome | biome: human oral; feature: human-associated habitat; material: saliva | place: China | collected 2218 ... | reverse complement strand
ACAATCAATCTCAAACACACGAAGGAATGGCATACGCAACCGAGTGGATGACTGAACCAACGGGTAACGAAACCATCATCTACGAGAACAACAAAGGTGTTACCGTACAGATGAATACACCATATGGTTGGACGGACATTTCAACGATTGAAGACGAGAGTGCTCTCGTTTATGGACATAAATTCCGTGTCACAAAAGACGGGGCGTTTGTGGACATCCCATCGACAGATGTTGACTTTGTAGAGGTATCAGGATTGTCGACAGGAGATTACAAGTTCATTGCTAAAGTTCGCGTGACAAAAGTAAAACTTGTCGAGCAAACAACGAAAAAAGTACTACGCGTGGATTCAAACTACGTCTTAGAGCAACGCACCACTGACAAAGTTGTTGTCGAATACGAGGTTACAAATCGTGACGAAATCCAGCAGCGCACAGAAGAAGATGCAAAGCACGAACAAACAAAAGCGCAAACAAAAGAGGCGTTACAGCAATTCATAACGCACACGAAAGGGGAGTAACACATGGCGTTTACATTGACAGCTATTATCGTGTCCATATGCGTTATTGATGCCTGTATCATCGGTCATTGGGCATGCAACACAACCGTTACACCAATAAAAGAGAAAAAGACATCCTATGCAATCGCACAAGTCATTGCATATATTATAGCTTTCGCTCTATTGTGTCTATGTTGGTTCTTATTCACACACCAAGTGTTTCCACAGTGGTTGACGGGAGTAGGTAGCCAATCATCGCTAGGTGGTATCGAATCACGAGACGTGATGGTTGCATCGGACAGATTTATCACACTACTCGTATTTCCGTTTATAGTGGCTGGATTAGCGATGGGTGTGATTTTGGCAACCCAATACGTGTTGACGCTCATCGAGTGCAGACATACTGGTCGCAAAATAGGAACCATCAGCGAACGTAGGAAATCAGACATCTTCGAAAACTCTATATTCACCGGTGTCGGAGCCTCAGTATTGACGATTATCTTATGTATCATAGGGATGATGAGCAAACCAGGAGGCGAGTTTAGATACGCATTCGATGGTTTAAACTATCATCAAGTCATAACGACGAACAAGACCTACGATGAGAAAGTCCTATATGAAAACGACAAAGACATCAAAATAGACGTATACAACTGGAGAGACTCGAAGTGGATGACTGTTTCAGACATCACCACCATCAAGCAACTACCAACCGCAAGCACTAACCAATATCGCGTCAGCAAAGGCTATGACACTCTAAAAATCGGTGACATCTGGTTCACAGAGCTGCACAACGTGTCTGGTGACATCCCAGAAGGTCTGGAAGACAAAGCCGTTATCAAAATCACGAAAGTAACACTGGTATCTGAAAATGTGTCCTTCCGCGATGGAACCAACACCGACATTGTACGTAGTACGCAAGACCTCAAACGTATTCATATCGAATATGAAGTGACGAATATCGATGAACTACGTGCCGGCGTACAAAACAAAGAAGAATTAAAACAATTCATCGGAGGGGAGTAATCACCATGAATCAATATCATGACACCGTCTATTACGAAAACTGGACAGACATCGGTGGGTGGGCCAGCGACAAGACCCTCAACGGCACATGGGAAACGTATGACCAAGCCAAGCACGATATGAAAAACTATGCAAACGCGTTGAGCGTAAAAGGTACTGGTTGGATTGTTCGTGTCACCATCTCGTCTCACGGGGGCAGAGTCAATATTGACCGTGAAACAGTCTACAAAAACTACGGTAGACCGGAAGAACAATAGTACAATAAGAAAGGACGTGCAATGATGACAATTGCAGACAAATTCTTAGAAAAAGAACGAAGTGAAAGAGAACAACGCGAACAAGAGAGACGCGACTACGCCAAAAATCTGGGTGAACGCATCAACAAAGCGCTCTTAGACCCAGCATTCATTCAAAAAGTAACACCACTATTGGTGGAACGTGGTGCGGTCCAGTTCTCAGACGTAGGGTGTCTATGTCAAGGCGGTTTCTGTTCAAACCAGAAGGGTTTCACAGAGTATTGCCAAGAAGCCAGAGAGTTCTGGAAGAACGAAGGTGTAGACATTCAGTTCAGTATCAAATCAGGACTTGTCGTTGCTGGTCATCATGTTGACCTCCTCTTCGGCTATCCTACAAACGTTACATTGCATAGCAATGAGTAAACTAAAAGGGGAACAACACTATGAAACAATATCTAAAACGATTTGCCGAGAGTATCTGGTTTGACGCACTAGGCGTGGCTCTAGTCGTTGGAATCGCCATCTACTCCGGATATCTAGGAACCCGATTAGACAAGTATGTCGATTGGGGCTGGATAACACCCTACATCCCGCTAGGATTTATCTCTGTTGTGAACGTAGGACTATCGATGATGTCAACACGACTTACAGGACGAATCAACAAATGGGGAAATATCGTTGGCATCATCAACGTATTCCTATCAGGATGTATTGACTTCATCTTGGGTAACAAAGCAGCACCAATCACATATACAGTCACATTCATCATCTATTCTGCAGCAATCAAGAAATGGAGCGAATCCAAAGTAGGACAAGCAGAAACAATGCCTAACGATGAGAAATGGCGTAAAATCGTATACATGACTATCGGTGCATTTGCGTTCTCATTCGTTATCAACTACATCGGATATGGATTCCAAATGAATACGTTGGCGTACGTGACATCTGTAGCTTTTGCACTATCACTTGTCGCGAACGGACTAAACGCATACAAGTTAACCATTCAGTATCCATTCTGGACAGTGTACAACTTTGTGCAACTAGCGAAAGCCTTTGTGCAAGGAAACTTCGCCAATGTCGGTAAATATATCTTTTACATTATCAACGCCTTCGGGGCTCAGTTTATCTGGGATGATTCCGAAGACAAATAACCCAACAGACCACTTCGGTGGTCTTCATACATAACTAACGTCAGAAAGGAAATTATCATGAATATCATCCAACAAGAAGACTTACAACCACTGACCGGATTTGGTCTATTCCCGCAACGTTATGCCTGTGTGAATGCAGACAACCCAGCGCAGTACCTTATCCATAGCATCTCAAAAGACGTGGGTGTAGCGTATGACGCTGCTGCATTCTTTGAGATTGAAGATTTCCACGTAGTGGAAATCTCGCAAGCGTTGTATGAGTGGTTACTAAACCAGTCACCAAAAAGTGAATCCATGTGGATGACCGCAGACGATTTCCAACCTGAAATCCCAAAAGTACCACTGGAAAAGTTACCACTCGATGACGCCAAGTGCGACGCTTACGACAAACGAATCCAAGAACTCATGGAAGAGTACAAAGAGAAAGGGCTCTTCAAGAACGCGCCGAAAGCTCGAGACCGCATCCGTCCATATCACTTGATTACTAAAGTGAGAGAACCGGACATCATTGTCCTAGACGAAGACGCAGAAGACCTAGATGTATCGGTCATTCACGTATCCTACGGAAATGCCCACAATACCATCCCAGATGTATCGAACTACGACGAGGTAGAAGGCCACCCGTGGGATAGCTGGATGTTTGGTCTTGCTGATAACGCGACACAAGTCGTGAACTATTTGAACCACTGTTTACGTACCTATTTCACAGGGAACAGCATGATGGACGGATATCGTGAAGGCTTACGACTCGTCAGCTGGATGCAATATCCAAACGGAAAGCTCATGTTACATGTGTCGTTCACCCCAAGAGAGGACGAACCGCAATGCGGACTCCGCTGGCATAAATACGGGGAATACATTGGTAAGCATAACGTCCAATGCGAATACTTGAATGATGAAGTCGGTATCGACTATATTATGAAGTGGGACTTATACTTAATCGAACCAGAAAAACAGTAAGGGAGGACTTTTACTAATGAAAATCATTCAACGAATCGTCGGCCTCATCGTAGTTCTATCGGTGTGCGCCGCCATCGGTTATTGGGTATTCAAATCCGATGAAATCTCATTTATCTTGTTTGCGGCATTCATCTTGAGTAACCGCGTGTTACCGAGTGAATCCGACCCAAAATTCCCATTCATGTTTCGCATCGAACCGCGTAAATACATCACCAAATCCTCAGACGGTGCGGTGAATGGATTACGTAAATTTGGACGAGGTGTCCGCAAACTTGGACAAAAACTTAGACGAAAGAAGGACTAAACCATGAGTTGGATTAACCCAATTACCGATTTAGACATCATGATGCAACACGGGAACGTAACCTACTACGACCTAGAGTCTTACGGATTACCTGCTAAGAATCAAGAAGACCTCAAAAGCGCAGTGGAGACACTCACACAAAGCATCACCGATAAGGTGGACGCCAGTGACCGATTCACTCCAGTAGAACGTGAATTCTTACGAGCGTTAATGGCCAACGTAGCTGACAACGGACTAGAAGACGGAAACGAATACAAACAGTTACCGTCATCGAAACCAGAACATAAATCGTTACCACAACTCTGTAAAGAGTACGAGACAGTCGCACTAGACTTATCAAAACCACAAGAGAACGTACGCACATACTCTCCCGTAGAGGTGATTGAGCAGATTCTAGCAGTGGGGCTACCTGCCCGCGCGAAACTAGTGCTACTGGGAAAAATCATCGAATCTGATAGTGAATTAGCCAGTGTGTATGCAAAGCAAGTCGACCAGCTACGCGTAGAGGGTGCCATGCAATCGACGACACCCAGAGAGGGGCTCAACAAATGATAACACAAGCTAACATCCTAGAACAACACGAACAATACGTGGAACGTGTTGACGCAGCCGTTAATCGTATTCAAGCATTGATTGATGCACATGAAAACCGCGAATATGCAGACGAAATGCAAACGTTTTTAAACGGTGTATATAAACGCTATTTCCAAGAAACGTACCTACCGCGTATCGCAACGTATATCAATACCACGGCATTCTACATGTCTGACAACATTGAAAACATCAAACGTGTATCGCTTGTATATACGTTCTTAGGCAGACGCTATGAGAAGATTGGTGCCATTGGCGAACCGATTGAAGTGGCCATTAACGTACTGCATATCACAAATGAACGTGTGGCCTATTACATCAGCGAAGCCTATCACAAATTTTTAAACAACAAGGAGGATTAACACATGTGTAATCCAATTTCAGAATTCAACGAAGAACTCGAGGCGTTCCGAAGACTTCCCGTCAGAGAACGTATCGAACAACTCACATTGAAATTAGAAACAGATGACGAGTTCGTCGCCAAATTCAACGACGCATTCGACAAGTGGGAACAGCAGCGTGACAACGAGGTGAACCAACGTGTATAACTATTCAACCATTACAGAACTCATCGACGCACTAGATGCGTACTGGCAACAATATGACATTTACACGTTGGAATACGAACACGACACGAAGTACGATTTGTTAGACGTGAAACTCTTTGAAAACGGTACGTTGGTACATCACGCAGTGTGTGACGAAACCTTTGACATTAAAGACCTTTTCAGAGACTACTGTGTAGGTAACCCAGAGCTGTATGCGTTCATCAAACAAGCGGAAGACTTCAAATACAAACCGTTACCGGGCGAAGGTGAATATACAACACCAGCAGACGACATCACATTGTCTGAACATGTCATCATTACAGACCCGTGTTACGACCCGGGTATCTGGTGTAACGGAGAGTTACACAATGTTCGTCCCGGCAAGTGGCATACGAAAGTCATTGCACGCTACAGTGCGTGGGGTGAATACCGTGAAAACGACTTGATTGCGTGGCACGAAAGCGTAGACGAACCAAAATTTGACCAATATGAAGACTCTGGTATTAGTGTGGGTGTCGACTCAGGTACCGCAGGCATCTTTGACTATGACCATTACGTTAAGAAATACAAAGACGAAGAATGGCGCGAAACTATGTCGTTTGGGACGTGTGACTACGAAGACCACGTCAAAGACAAGCGAAACAAACTACAAGAACGATGCTACGTAGAGTGGCAACAAGTCCTCAGACAACTTGAGACCATCGATGACGCCAGCGAGCGACATGCACACCTCAGCATGCATCGTTACGAATTGCATTGCAAATATGGGTTCGACCCAGGCAGATTCACACACGATGGATTCGTGCGCCGTATTCACAATAGAGCCTACACCGATGGACATGGTGTAGCGTGTACCTCTGGGTTTGGTGACGGCGTCTACGGCTGTTATGTCGCTCAACAAGACGGCGAAATCATTGCAATCCGCCTAGACTTTTGCATTACTGACGCGTAATCCGACACCAATGTTCGAAACAGTTGTAAATGTCTAACAAGCACAAATCCATTAGAAAGGAGGAAGGATTCGTGGTCTACACAGCGCTTAAAGTACGGTTAATACCTACTCAAACGCAAGAAGTTGCTCTAAGACAACATGCCGGCACTCACCGCTACGCATATAACTTTGCTAAATCATTTAGCGAACGATATTATGAAGAACACGGTGAAAGCGCATCGGCCAACGATATTTCAAAGGCCTTTCGTGAAACCTATGCGTCTATTCCGTGGATTGCTGATATCTGTAAGGATGTCAATCATGAAGCAATTCGTGATTATGGAAGAGCTAGAAGTAATTCCTTTCGGAAATATAAAAATGGGTACCGTACTAACTATAAGTCACGGAAAGATATTATCCAAGGGTTCGCTGTGGATGCTCGAAAATTGAAATTCAAAGGTAAAGTTTATCTTCCAAAGATTGGTTGGATATCGGTCAACCAAACACCAAAGAAGCGACTCTATAAGAACCCACGTGTGATTTTCGACGGTCAGCACTGGTATTTGGCTTTGGGGATGGAAATCGAAACGGAACCAGTAGAGTTGACAGATAAAGTGTTGGGGTTGGACGTAGGGCTTAAAACCTTGGTTACTGTGTCAGACGGAACCACCTTTGAAAATATCAACACAACCGCAATCGTGAAAAAGTTAGAGAGGAAAAAGAAACAAGTTCAACGCCAAATGGCAAGACGTTATGTCAAAGGGTCAAAAACGCAGTCCAAAAACTACTATAAAAGTAGAAAAGAACACTTGCGTATTTGTCGTAAATTGACCAACATCAGAGAAAACCATTTGCATCAGATATCGAGTGCTTTGGTGAAAACCAAGCCAAAAGCCATCGTAATGGAAGACTTGAAAATTCAAAATCTCTTAAACAACCGACGTCTCTCAAAAGCAATACAGGACGCAGCGTGGTATAAGCTAAGAACCTACCTCACCTACAAGTCCAAACGCCAAGGTACAGAGATTGTCTTGGCGCCAACAACATTTCCAAGTTCACAAACATGCTCGAACTGCCACCAGCGTTTTGACACAAGTGCGCAAAATCGTACATGGGGACTAGACATCAGGGTTTGGACTTGTAGCTATTGTAACGCAGAACACGATAGAGACAAAAATGCAGCACTCAACTTGAAGTGGTACTACAATCATCAAGTGTGAGGATAACCGGAGAGGATACCTCCGAGGTGTGGAGCTCTGTACCAACCTGTCTCATCTATTGATGGTAGATGAGTTACAGGAGAGCTATGAAACACAAACAGTGATGAATGACTAGGTTTTGGCCACTGGCTAAACTTTAAGTGATTTATCGTATCCGTTCCATCGGGCGTTCGCCCTAATGGAACGGCATCTAGCGGGGTTAGACCCCGCACCCCAATTCACCTGTAGAATAAAATCGATACTTGGAGGAATAGCAAATGAAATTATCAACATCAGTAAAAGCATTGGGATTATGCCCACTGATTTTAACAGCATTAGCAACATCAGTATCAGCAGATGAAGTAACTGAAACAACAGCAACACCAACAACCGCTGAAGTGACAACGGTTGCACCAACAACAGCTGAAGAAACAACCATTGCGCCAACAGCAGTGAACGAACCAGCATTAGTAGAAAAATCAAACACACAAGTAACCAAAGACGGCACGAATGTGGTTGTGAAGAATCCAGAAGTCGAATTAAAATTCGAAAATGGGATGAGTAAATACGCTGGATTCAAAGTGGAGTACAAAGAAATCGCCATTCCAGACAGCATCGCTATCAATAAAGGCGATACATTGACAATGACATTACCAAAAGAAATGACATTCAAAACGAACTTTGATTTCGATGTGACAGACAGCGATAACGAAGTAGTTGGTCATGCGACAACAAACATGGATAAAGGTTCAATTACAACTATCTTTAACGATGTGTTTGCACGTAAACCATTGAACAAACGTGTGAAAATGGAATTCGATGCTGCATGGACAGACGCTGTTCAACCAGAACAAACAGTTCCATTGAATTTTGATGGGGCAGAGAAAACTGTCACTATCGGTAAAGAAGAAGGCCCTGTTCCTGGCGAAATGCTATCAAAATGGGGTTCACAAGCCAAAGAAGACGCACAAATCATGAAATGGACAGTGCGTATGAACTGGGATAAACAAGACGTGTCAAACGGTGTCATCAAAGACCGTTGGACTGCCGACCAAGAATACATCGAAGGCTCAATGAATGCATTTTTCATTGACGATGTGGTGAAATGGACAGGTATCTCAGACGCGAAAGCATACATCGATAGCTTCCACGTACAAGCAGGCGGGTTTGACATGAAGCTGAAAAACTTCAACAAGACACTCTACTTAGAGTATCGTACACGTTTACTCACACCAGTGAAACTATCAACAGACCCAGTGAACGCAGTGTGGTTTAAAGCCGACAACAATATCGATATTCCAAACTACCGTTCACATATTTCATTAGTAGGTGGTCGCGGACAAGCAACGGGGGATACAATCGTAGAACCAACGCCTGAAGTACCAACGACAAATGAAGAACCAAAACCAGAGTTACCAAACACACCTGGTAAGCCTGAAACACCTGAAACACCAACGAACGAAGAACCAAAACCAGAAACACCAACAACAAACGTTGAACCAAAACCTGAAACACCAACAACTGAAGGTCCAACAACTCCAGAAGTGGTGACAGAAGGTTCTACAACATCCAAAGCAACATTACCAAACACTGGTACAGCTGTGGAGATGGGTGCATGGATTGCAGGATTCTTTGCATTGATTGGTGGCGTATTTGCGGTGAAACGCAAAGAAATCAACAGTTAGAAAGTGGGGGTTCAAATGGGATACACAGAACGAGACATGCAACTGTTTGAAGTCATGCGTAAATTGGATGCAGATACTGCAGAGTTATCCGACATCTCCGGAATTGGTATTTTCATTGGGAAACGTATCGATTCAGAAGATGGTGAGCACGGATGTATTTCGATTGCTCAATTTTCAGATGCAGAAGGTTTCTTCAAAGTAGCGATGGCAATTGCAGCAGATGACAACATCTATGAACGTATCATGCGATTAGCGTCAGCCGCATACGACATCCGCAACATAACGCATTTAGATGAAGACGAAGACGACAACTAGAGCTCCGGCTCTAGTTTCAGCTCGCGTGGCGCAGTAGGTAGCGCACTCCCATGGTAAGGGAGTGGTCGTCGGTTCGAGTCCGACCGTGAGCATTTTATAAAATATAGAAAGAGGGGAATTTTCGTGTCCAAACGACCGAGACAAAAGAACAACCATTATTTATTCTTTTGCGGGTTTAGGGATACGGAGCATCCAACAGGAGGAAGAATATGAAACTATCATCAGATTATATTTACGACGCAGAATACGAAATCAGTAAATTATTTAGAGACATTCCGTTTGCAAATGCAACGTGGGCTGTTCGAGGAAATTCGGATGGATACAGTACAAACGAACTTGAATTACTATTGATTTACGGAAGTACGTTCCGATATGACCATCTCAAAGAAGGTATCCCAGAAGAGCGTTCCTATGAAGAATTTATCAACGAATGGAAACAATACATCGATGAGGCTACGCATACAACACCAATTCAATACAGTGGGGATGCGTTGACAATCGATGATGCGATTGATAACTCGGCATGTGACATCGCTGAGGACAAAGAAATCGATGTCGCACTCATTGAACGACTCATCAAACTACGAGACAAATTAACAGACGAAAAGCAGGTATAACACTATGACAACAGCTACGATTTCCGCAAAGGGATATACAAACGAAGACGGTGTGCTCATGAGCCGCTACAGCATTCGTTGCAATGACATCCCTATCGCTGCGGACAAACGCCCAACCAATGACGTGCAACAGGCTGCCGTAGAACAATTCGGGCGAATTTCTGCACGTAGCATTGGCGAAATTGTGGCCGTCATTCAAGCATTGGAAGCGCTTACAGATGCGTCCGTTTGTGCAGTGACAGACCGCGTAAGCATTCACGTATCGACGGCACTTGCGTGGAAAATCCTGACGCAACCTGTCAGCACAATTGCCGTCCATGCGACACATGCACGCCATTGCCACGAGCAAATCCATACCATTATTGACAAATTGCACAAATACATGGCGGTCGAAGTCCTTCGTACAAAAGGCGCCACCGTCATCGATTCCAGAATCATTTAAGGGGTGAAGTTATGACAGACATTCGCGTATTAACAAACGAAAGCAATCGTATTTGTATTGCCTACAACGACGATATGATTTGGGTCAGCTACAAATCGTGTATTGCTTATTTCAAAGGACCAAAACTGGTTCACTTAGGCGACGATTACAATTTCTCACGTACCACAACGAAACACATGAACCAATTCATTGGTGAATTTTCAGGCGTCTATCTTGAGGCCGAGGATATCCCTGGTCTTGGACGTTACGCAGACCGAGAAGGTCGTATCTACTTGGCACGCCTAGGTAGAGCCGACCGTAAACTCGTATTGGATAAGTATTACGAACACCAAGAGAACCACAACAGTGAAAGGACGTCCGACAATGACTAGACCAACATGGAAACAAGCCATTACGATTATGAAACAATTGCAACTCGAATACGGGTTACCGATTTTCGCAGCAACGTACATTGATAGTTGTAGTTGTTGTGCAGAGGTATCCGACCTAAACGACGAAGCATATTTGAGTGATACCGTCAAAAACCTAGACTGGGCCGACATCGACAGTTATCTCATCTTCTCAAACGCGCACAACCGCGGTGGAGAAGCGAACTTAGATGGCGAATTTGGTGATGTATTCGGAGACACATATCGCCCGTTTGGTAATGGTGATTATGTGACCGAAAAGATTCACCGAAAGAAACAGTTCGTATTTCACAAGACAAACAGCATTTTCACGTTAGACCATGTGAACGAATGCTTACAGAAATTCGTTGATGAATTGAATCAATTATCAGACATTACGTATGCCTACGAACCAATCACTTCGCGAGGTACATGCGCGGTTATCGTTGAAAACGAGTAGGTGCACACATGTTAAACATTGGAGACAGTGTCAGATTCAAACGTGACCGCTACCCACTTCCGTACGCATATGGTTTTGTGACCTGTGACACAACAGAAGTGTACCAAATCACCAAAATGATTGATTGGAGAGGACAACGACTATACGCATGTTCGAAACCCAATTCGGACGGTTGCATGACAGCGTTACCTGAAGATAGCTACGAGCTCATCAAATCGACGGAGATGCGGACACCATTTACACTCGGCGACCGTGTGGTTGTCCGTCGCTTGAATCAATTCCATATCGAATGTAATTTGTTTGCGAATTCGACACAAAAACGAATCGTAGACGAACAATTACCCGGAATAGTTGTCGGAGTGTACACAAAGAGCAGAAGACGCTATTACATCATCGAATACCCAGACTTCGGCGCGCAAGGCGTCGCAGCAGAAAGAGACATTTCATTTGCGCCAACAGCGCAGTAACAACTAACAGGCGTCCCTTTGCAGACGTCTTTACGCAGTCGCTAATGGGTGCATCGGCACCCTTGGCTGCGAACGGTCACTTTACTATTGTTCTCGGGCCTGGACCGCAATGACGTGATTTTCACGTGTAACGACAGGTAGACAACTGATAGTAAACACCGACTCTTGAGAGTTGATACGAGTGGTCGAACGCAACCATTTGAGGGTTGAGACGCACTCAAATCTCGAGAAGTGCAAAACCCTTGTTGCCTAATTCATCACGCTTATACGGGTTGAGACCCGCTCAAATCTCGAGAGGTGCAAAATACAACCTGCCAAAAATACTCTAGGAAGGAGGCACACTAGCCTTGTATAATTATACACTAAAATTAAACCCATCTGTGGAGCAACAAAAAGAGCTAGACAAACGCTTCCGAATGGCAACAGATATCTATAGAAAATCTTTATTTGAAATTTTTAAACGTGTCCGCAACATAAAGAAGGACCCGTTATACAAGAAAGCGTACAAACTTCCAAAGGGAAAAGAACGTAATAGAATCCTAACAACACTGGATAAAAAATACGGTATGAACAGTTGGCAACTGTTTACTGCGTTTGCCAACAACTATCGAAAAGCCAGACACTATGATTTACATATCCCATCCACATCTGCATATAAACTCGGCATTCGCGCATATGATGCGTACTCAAAAGTAAAATTTGGTGCGTCTAAGCGCGTGACCGTTCCAAAAATGATTGATTCATTTGAAGGTGGAGACGGTAACGGATTGCGCATTCGTAATAGACAACTCGTCTTCAGCAAAAAGACCCACCGTATGTTCATCCCAATCCAATTCCGAAATTCAGAATACGAAGCATGGGTATTGCAAGACAATCTGAAATTCATCCGATTGTTGCGTCGTGAAGAAAACTTCCGCGTGCAATACTATATTCAATTAGTCATTGACGGAACGCCACCGAACACGCATTACCGTAGTTCTGCGACAGGTACCGTTGGTATCGATATCGGTACATCGACCGTTGCGATTGTATCAGATACAAAAGCAACATTACAAGAGTTGGCACCAACGATTGACCGACAAGCAGATGAATTGGCACGCTTGCAACGTAAATTAGACCGCCAACGTCGTGCTAATAACCCTGATAATTACAATGAAGACGGTACCATCAAGCCTGGTCCGAAACGTTGGGTTGAGTCCAAACGTCAACGCAAAACACGTGAGACAATTGCAAATATCCAATGCAAGCAAGCGATGACTCGTAAGTTATCACACAATGCACAAACAAACGAAGTGCTACAACTTGGGGATACATTTATCGTGGAAAAGATGAACTTCAAAGGCTTACAAGCCCGCGCCAAAGAAACAACCGTTTCAGAAACAACAGGACGCTTCAAGCGTAAGAAACGTTTCGGTAAATCGATTGCACACAGAGCACCGGCGTCATGGGTATCAACCTTGGCGTATAAAGCAGCATATGCTGGTAAAACATTTATTGAAGCCGATACGTATGCCTTAAAAGCATCACAATACGACCACACAACTGGTGAATATACAAAACATTCACTCAGCACGCGTGTAAAACAAGTGGGAGAGTCAACCGTACAGCGTGACTTGTATTCTGCGTTCTTATTATCTTGCGTCAATGACGCAGGGAATGAGATTGTGCAAGAGAATGTCGTACGTAAATTCCCGCAATTCCTAAAACATCAAGAGGACGCTATGCAACAATTAAAATCCACATTACAATCGACCGGAGTGAAGCACTGGAAATAGTGTACTCCACAGGCGTCCCTTCACAGACGTCTTTACTCAGTCGCTAATGGATACATTGGTATCCTTGGCTGAGAACGGTCCCTTCACTATTGTACTCGAGCCTGCACCGCAATGACATGCATATGCGTGTGTAACGACGGGCAGACTACTGGTGGTGAATACCGACTCTCAAGACACTTCGAGGATTTTGAGGTGTGAAAAGGTGCGAAAAGAGATGTGAAAAGCTAGAAAAATACCGTGGTTTCATTAGTTTGAGACATATATTTGAACCGTGCAACAGGAGGTGCATCGCATGTACATTACACAAGAAAAACCCTACGCCATCTTTATCTTGGGCGCAGGTGGTACTGGTTCATGGTTATGCGCATTTTTAGAAAAGATGTCGCTATACAATGATGTCATCGTCATGGACGGTGATATCGTCGAACCAAAGAATATTTTAAGACAAAATTTTAAACCGATTGACGTCTCACGGGCAAAAGCCGAAGTCGTTGCCAAAGGGCATCGCATGAGTTATGTCAACGGATATATTACTGATACTGGGATTTTCCATGCACTCATGGAAGAGTTCCCACCAGAAACCATCCCGATGTTAGTGGGATGTTTAGACAACAACGCAAGTCGTAAAATCGCTCACGATTTCATGCAAGAAGTTCCAAACGGGGTTTGGATTGACGGCGGAAACGCAGAGCGTCACGGACAAGCGTATGTTTGTATCAAAGAAGACGGAGATTTCGTGGAAGGGTTCTATTCACCAATCGATATTGAACCTGCATTCCAGAATTTCGAAGGAGACGAACGTCGTCCAGACCAAATCTCTTGTGCAGAACATTCTGAGTCTGCTCCACAAAATGTAACCGCTAACGTTACTTCAGCAACCGTTTTATTTAATATTATTGCGATTTTCCTTCGTGGAGGCGCACTTTTAACAAATCAATATTTATTTGATACGCGAACCATTTCCGTATCGGGTATCTAATAGAAAGGACACATCATGAGCACACACTTATTCCAAATCGGAGACATCGTGCGCATCAATGAACCCACACTGAAACAGTGGGCGGAAATCCGTACACGCGGGTTCCACGCAGAAGAAATCGTGCCGTACATTGGCTATCTCGCTGTTGTCGTAGAGACATGGAATTCGGGCGAAGCCATTTCGGACGCATGCGTGTTACGTACGTGTGACGAGGATTATGTATTCAATCCGAATGGACCTTTTGAAGGAGCGGATGTGCCAACAATTGGTGGTCATCTCACACTGGTTCAAGCAAGTCCGTTGCGTACGATGAGGATTCGCCAAGATGCTCCCGCTGGACTATCTGAGCACTCCTTACCGATGACTGGTTCAAATCTACAAAGAGACGTCGTGGTGCCCGAAACAGACGCGGTCCCAAGTGGGGTTATCCCGAGTGGTTCTATTGTAGAATCAATTCGAATTCCCCATCACCGAGTGTCCCGCAATCGAGATTCACAACTGGAATTGTATATGAATTGTCGTGTCACTGTCTATGAAAACGACGAACCCCTACGATACATTCCGGGTCGATACGACGATGGACAGGAGGTCATCGTACCGATTCCTGCATCCGCATTCGAACCATCGTTTACAACATTTTAAAAGGAGAGACCACCATGACACAGATATTACAAGTTGGCGACATCGTTCGTGTCAACAAGCCTGCAGACGAGGAATGGCACAACATCAACCACCCATGGGTTCAAAAAGGTTGGTACGTTTCCGAACGGAATCTCATCGCACACGTCGGAAAGGTTGGATGTATCACAGAGGTTGCTGACTGTGGTATCGATGGCGTCATTCGTGTGTATGTGAACCCGTGTGACGAAAACACAGAGTTCTTACGCGACAAAGACACACTGGACGAAGATGGTGGGTTTTTCACTACCACATCGCACTTAGAATTGGTTCGTGAGAGTCCGTTTCGTTCACGGGTGATGACGTCAGGCGTCCCACGACAACTGATTGGAACACTACTACCGACAGTCACAACAACAGTCCCAGATGGACTGGAGCTAAGTTATGATACGACGGAGGGTGGTCGGTTTCACGTTGGATTCATCGCATTCAACGGAACGGATGCCCTAGATGTCGAAATTTTCGACAAGAACGACGACCGTATTGGGGGTGGGTTGACGATTCCCTATACGGCGTTCGAGCAATTATTTACAACATTTTAAAGGAGAAACCAATGGACATTCTACAAATAGGCGACATTGTTCGCATCGGTGACTCTGTTGCGGAAGACCCGCTAGAAGACGGGTCGTTTGTTATTTACAATCGACACGTAAACACCAGTAAACGCATTGCTAATGCAGGACAATTCGGATGCGTGACGGGTCTCACACGTATGGGGCTCACAGACGATATTTATGTGTTCGTAGTCCCTTGTCAGAAAGATTTTGACTTTTTGCAAGATAGACACACGCTGAGACACACCGAAGGATTCTTTATCGCGCAATCGCAAGTGGAACTTGTTTGCACGAGTTCACTCCGAACACACAAGATTCCCGTGGATGTAGGAGGACCGCTAGCAGGTCTTTCGGTACCGACTATAGCATCTCCTGTCCCTGGTGGTGTGCTATTGTATGGTGGAAGTACTGCACCAAAAGGATGTCATGTCAGTCGAGTGGGTGACTACGTTGACACTATTGACATCGAAGTCGATTCAGAGGACGGGTATGTCGGTTCATGGCGCATCCCATACACATCATTGAAACCGTCATTTACGACATTTTGAAAGGAGACAACCATATGAACCTCTTACAGGTTGGTGACATCGTTCGCATCGAAGAACCCACACAAGAAGAACTCAATAGGTTGGAGCGGATTAGCTACATCGAACATATTCGCGACCTCATCGGTTCCCATGCAGTTGTCACGGGTGTCTCCCGAGCGGACGGTTCCATTGTGACGTTGCTCCCGTGTGACGAAGAGTTTACACTCACAGTCGACACAATTCCTGAGATGGCGTACGGTGATACAACTACCGTACTCGCCACGCACCTGACACTCGTACGAGAGGGTGTGTTGCGCACGCACCGGTTCACTAAAAATACACCGGATGGCCTCGGCGACGCACGTCTCCCGTTGGTCGGTTCAAGAATAAACGGACAACGTGCACTTGTTGACGAAATGCAGTTGTTCCAGTGGGGACTTCGAGTAGGAATTGTTCCAGCAGGTGGGGTTTCGTATCCGCTCTACATCTCGACGTCATGCATCGAACATGCAAGAGAATTCACTACATTTTAAGAATATCCCAGTTTAAAAGGAGAACGTTATGACACAAGTCTTTCAAGTCGGTGACATTGTTTATATAAACGAACTGACCCCTGAAATCAAACGAGAGCGTGATAGATGGTACTGGCACGTCTACAGTGACATCGAGCCGTTGGTTGGTCAACATGCCGTGATTGTGAGTGTTGAACAGACAGATTCCGGTCGCGTAACAGTGAATCCTTGTGCACCTGACTATCGATATCAATTCGGGGATGAACTCGACTGGGACACAATGGACACGGCGACTACAGTACCGTCACAATTGACATTGGTGGCCAAGAGCCCATACCGAACATGTGTCATCTCTACAGCAGACGAGGCAGACGAATTTTCACATTTTAAAGGACGGTTGCCGCTTGTCGGTGAGACCATGAACTGGGTCGTCGACCCATCCAAGGACGTCCATGAGGTGATTCAAATCCCGATACACGAGATTTGTTTATCGACCGACGAAGTGGAATTGATATCGCAGAACAGACGCACCCACGTAAACAAAGTGTTGAGCGTCCCAACGGATGCATTCGAGACCACATCCGTATTTACTACATTTTAAAAGGAGACCCATCATGACGGAAATCTTACAAGTCGGAGACGTTGTCTACGTAAACGAACTAACATCAGAGATGAAACACCTCCGCGATGCACACCACGGTGCATTCGACAACCGAATTCACGAACATATCGGCAAACATGCCGTTGTGGTGAGTGTTCGAGACGAGGATTCGGGTGTTGTTTCGTTGGTACCCTGTGAACCCGAGTATCAGTACACCTTCACAGACGTTTGTCAAGACCAATTAGATGCAGTAGAGACAATTCCGAACCACTTGACATTGGTTCGCAAGAGTCCACTCCGCATGTGGGTAATACCAAGCGGTGTGGGTGCGCCTATTCTTCAAGGGAAACGCGTGCCGATGCTCTGTGATGACCTTGATTTGCCATTTACAGACCTGACAAACGGAAAGGTGCAGACAATCAAAGCACCGGTTGTTGGAGTCTACACGATGGGCAACGAAGTGATAGTCGAGATATGGTATGTACCGGACGCGTCTATCCATACCATATACATACCCGTCAATAACGTCGATTCGCAATCCGTATGGACTGTATTTTAAAGGAGAACATCATGACACACGTATTTCAAGCCGGCGATGTTGTTTACGTAAACGAACTAACGCCAGAGATTATCGAACAACGTGCCAACAACAAATATGAATTTGATAACCAAATCGAAACGCTCATTGGCAAACATGCTGTTGTGATGACCACGGATAGTGCTTCTTCTGGCATTGTGGGATTGGTACGGTGTGCACCAGACTATCATTTTCAAATGGCAGACGCACCGCGGTTAGACAACGAGCGGCATATTGAGACCGTACCGGCGCAAGTGACACTTGTTCGTGGTAGTTCATTGCGAACAAGCAGAATAGCCAAGGAGGCGTCAGAACCATTTAGTGGCCTCCAAACGCCTCTCGTAGGAGACACTATTGTGGGTCCCATCTCGGACGCGTTACCCACTGTCACGACAAAGTATCTCGTCAGCGGAGTCTCCATTTCCATGCACCATGTCATCATGGAGACAACAACAAACGGTGGTAGTATCACCCAAGTACGCTTTATCCCATTCAAGTATTTTGATGATTCATTGCAATTTACTACATTTTAAAAGGAGACACCCATGATACAGCAATTTCAGGTTGGCGACATCGTTCGCGTGAATCAACCAACACCAGAAGATTTCGCAGCCATGGAATTCGCAGGGTTGACGTATAGTTGTAACCATCTTGTCGGAAAATTAGCTATGGTCTATCTGATAGAGGAAGTTGAAACCACCCTCGTTGGGTTAATTCCGTGTGAGGATGACTATGCGTTCAAGGTTCACGATTTGGGGAACCTATCGTACGATGGCTTAGGTTTTGGTATTGCATCGCAACTAGCATTAGTTCATGAAAGTGAATTACGCACGTATGTGCTAACAGAAACATCACGACTTCCACTGATGAACCAGCCAATCCCGCTTCCAGGGACGCGCATGTCCCATCGCATGGAACTACCAGACAATCACATCATCGAAAAAGATGCCGTCGTTGGTAAGATTTACAAACAGGCGCACCCAAACGGCATCATGGTCGTCTTTCGTAACCCAAGAGAAGACGACGCACATATCGTCGTATCTCCACAAGAACTGAGACCACCATTTACCGTATTTTAAAAGGAGAACAGTATGACGCAAACATTCCAAGTGGGTGACATTGTCTTCGTCAACCCACCATCCGAAGAGGATAAATTGTTTCGAAGCTACGAAGGGTTTACCGACAACCTCGATGACTTCGTAGGACACCATGCAGTTATCATATCTGTCGCACAAGTCGAAGAGACGATTGTCAGATTAGTGAGGTGCGACACCGACTACGTGTTCAAGATGGATGACGCACCCATAACAGTTCGATTGGCACACGTCAATACACGAACATCACACTTGACACTTGTTCGACCTAGTGTGCTCCGTATCTGTCCGATAACAGACATCAGACTAACGGCGGTTGGAATCAACGCCATCCCGATGGCAGGTTCTATGATATCCGAAGGGTTTTCATTCTTAGACGGGGACTATCGTAGTTCAATATTTGACAGATATCCTAGTACAATCGTGGACGGAGCACTGGTTGACGAAGTATATTTACATGAAGACGGTATCGGTCTTCTTTGTTACAATGTCGATGCCGAAGAATATGACATCAATGACTACGTATTCCTCATTATTCCGACACATCACGTCGACAACACGCAGACTGGCGTATCGTTATTCACTACATTTTAAAAGGAGAAAATCATGACACAACCATTCCAAGTCGGTGACATCGTATATGTCAACCTGCCATCCGAAGAAGATGAGATGATTCGAGACCGCGAAGGTCTGACGGACGATATTGACGATTTCATAGGAAGATGTGCCATCATCGACTCGATTGAATCCATTGAGCATACGGTTGTCAGACTCTCACCGTGTAATCAAGACTACATCTTCAAATTAGAAGACAACGAATCGATACTCCGATTACCGGAAGTGAGCACCGTAGTTTCGCACCTAACACTCGTTCGACCAAGTATCTTACGTACGTGCCAAGTGACAGACCCTAGACTGAATGCGTGTGGCTTACAACAACTGCCAACGGCAGGTTCGAGACTGGATGAAGGTTTCTCTTTCCAAGTCGACGGACTCACCCGTACCGTGTTCTCGGGAGCATTTGTTGACGAAGTCTACTTACACGTGCACGGTGTCGGCATCCGTTTTTATAACGGTGACGTCGAGGGTCTCAGAGCCTCTAGTTATGTGACCATTACCGTACCTACGCAGCACATAGACTGTTCACAGGTAACTACGGCGTTATTTACTACATTTTAAGAAGGAGAGCACCATGGCAACACCATTACAGATTGGTGACATTGTTCGCATCAATGAACCCGCCGAAGAGGAACTTGAGATACTCCTCACCCAAGGCGGTGAAATCGCCTGCGACTATGTTGATGAACTGGCAGTTGTTACCGACATTGAATATCAAGACAATCCGCTTGTATCGTTGATACTATGTGATGATGCATTTGCATTAACTGTCGATGGTATTTCGGAATTGCAGTATCAAAACGAAATCACAGGTGTGATGTCACAATTAACACTGGTACGCGAAGGACAGTTGCGTTCGTGTATTGTCTCAGAGGAGCTCCCATACCCGTTGGGTGGTTCTCGCATTCCGTTTGTGGATTCCATTGTCGGCACAGACTTTACCATATACGATTCTTATGGACGAAAGACCGTACATGCTGGTGCATTCGTTGACCGTATCGGTCTACGCCGAAAAGGCTTATTTATCGATTTTATCGACGGAGGTCACTGGATTCGCGTGACGAACATCACTGCAGACCGTATCCAACCTCCAGGAGCAAACTTATTTACTACATTTTAAGAAAAGGAGACAACTATGGACCAACAATACCAAATCGGCGACCTTGTTCGCGTGATGCGCATTCCGTGGTACTTTTACCGTACGGATAACATCGACCCGTTAGGCAAACTGGCACGGATTGTAACCGTGGTTCAGTCTGAGAAGGGACATTTATTGTATCATGCCATCCTGACAGATGACGAATCACCATGTACCATCCCAACCGAAGACCCAGAAACCGGTGTAATGTGTCGTTTTCGTAACGGTGATGCGGAAATTGTTCGTCCAGGTCTCCTGCGCAACATACATAAACCCATCACGGTGTTTGGAGTCGAGATGACAAGACTCCCGCAAGTAGGGGAGACACTCACGCGAACGCAAACACCGTTTCGAAATACCAAACAAGAGTTATCGTATCCGATTCAATCGATGAACGTATCGATTGACACGATTGGTACAACGGTACTGCAAATTGGGACACGAGCAACCGCACTTCGAACCATCACATCACAAGACGGACACAGACAACGGTTCAGCTACAAGTGGTCAGAAGTAGCCACCATTACACACGAAGACGTTGCATCTGCAAACTTTACTACATTTTAAAGGAGTATCGCATGACACAAACATTCCAAATTGGAGACACGGTTCGCGTAGACTTGTGGAGCCCAAATACATGCGGGTTCGAATCCCGCATCGCTATCGTGATACACGCATATATCGATACGTATGGTCGATACGCGTGTCTACTGTACCCTGTTGATGAGACACACTTCGAAAGAGTCCTGCCCGGAAGCACCTATCGTAGTATCAAACCACAAGCCGGGAGTTATGTGATGTGTTTTGCAGAGGAACTGACGCTCGTTCACCCGAGTCCATGGCGAACCATCCCTGTCAAAGGCAAACTATTACCAATGGTTGGAGAACCACTAGGTGTGCGAAACGTCACCGTCAACAGTGTGAACTGGACACCCGCTCACGTATCCGTAAACGGTGTCAGACACTCCAAAAGTACCGTTCCGAAATCTAATTTCACGACATTTTAAAGGAGAATCTTATGACACAAGCATTTCAAATCGGGGATATTGTTCGCACAAAGAAGACTGGCAAACGGTGTGTCATCACCGGTGTGTATCGTTTGGATAGCGGAAACATCATCCACACCGGGTATGAATATGATGTACCCGATATTCCGCCCGGCACCACCCGTAGTGATATCCCATGGGCGTTTACTCCGGACATCTCTACATATGCAAAACACCTAATCCTAGAGGTACCGAGTCCGTGGAGACGTGCGCTCGCAAACGGCACAGTCGTTCCGATGATAGGTGATAAGTACACAGGCCCCAACGGAGAGAGTACGCCGCAAACAGTCGATAGTGTCAATTGGGTATACGGTGCTATCGAGGTCAACAGACACGTGTTCACAGACGATACCGTACCTTCACCTGAGTTTACAACATTTTAAAGGAGAACCAGTATGACACAAGTATTCCAAATCGGAGACGTTGTTCGTGTACGCAACCACACAGACGAGGAGAAACGTCGGTATGCTTATGGTTGGTCCGGTTTTATGGACGCGCTTGAAACAAAACAATGTATCGTTGTTACCGTCAATCAGACTGGTCCCGGGCGCATCGGCTATGCGCTCGTACCCATCAAATCCGACCGTGTCGTCGCCCCTGGAGTCTCCAGAGGAGATGTGCAGGTGCCAGATTCATGGCCATTTACATTCACTCCCGATAGTCTAACCATGGTACAACCGAGTCCATGGAGACACGTAGTCATTGACGGATATCATATTCCTATGATTGGGGACGTCATCCCGGAGGCAGTCGTAGGTGCCTCTGGAACTGTCACATCTCTCGAATGGCATCACCTGGGTGTGTACATTAACAACGCTCAACTCGAGTTACCTGTCATCCCCAAACCCGCATTTACCACATTTTAAAAGGAGAACAGCATGACACAAGTATTCCAAATCGGTGACATTGTGCGTGTACGCAGTCACACAGACGAAGAGAAAAACCGATACATTCACGGATGGTCTGATTTCATGGACGAATTCGAAACCAAACGATGTATTGTTGTGGAAGTTGAACAGACACGGTGTGACGGCATCGCGTATTCGCTCGTACCGTTAAAACCAAATAGTGTCGTCGCACCCGGCGCCTCCAAACAGAGTTTGACAATACCCAATTTGGGGAGCTTTTCGTTCACACCAGACAGTCTAGTAATGGTACAACCGAGTCCGTGGCGAGACGCCATCATCGACGGACTTCGTATCCCGATGATTGGGGACGCCGTTCCGACGGAATTCTCGGACCCGAAAAAGACCGTCACATTCCTTCGTTGGAGTTGCTCTGGCGTAACTATCAACAGAACTAAACTAGATATACCCGTCATCCCCAAACCAGCATTTACCACATTTTAAAAGGAGAAACATATGACACAAGCATTCCAAATCGGTGATATTGTTCGCGTGTACAACGTCAAAGACGAAACAGGCGCACCGAAGACGGACCGATTTGTTCACGTTGCACAAGGAAACTACACGGCTGTCGTAGTACATGTCCTCGACGACTACCGACATAACGTTTGTATCGTGTCCCCGTGGTCTGATGATGGACCTCTGACCGCAGCGACATCGCGCATGGATATTGCAGCAAATACCTTCGGTAAGACGAGAACGCGCAATCGTATGACCTGCTCAGAGAACATGATGTTACTCCACCCAAGTCCGTGGAGAACGACAATCATAAACAACAGTACAGTACCGTTTGTTGGAAAACCCGCACCAGAGCTCGACATCACAGAAGATGTTTATGCTGTCAAGTGGGCGAAAGACGGTATTTTCGTGAACGATGTGTCGTTATTTTCACCACATGTTCCAAGACTTGAATTCACCACATTTTAAAAGGAGACCATCATGACACATCCCTATCAAATCGGTGATGTTGTGCATGTACGCAAACACACCGACGAAGAAAAATCGAACTACCCCTTTAACTGGTACACCTATATGAATCAATTTGAAGACGCAAACTGTGTCATCACACGCGTGCGGGTGCACATGAACGGCTCCATTGTTTACCAACTACATCTGATGCAGTCTCCAAATCCCATCAGACCGGGACAATCCCGAGAGGATGTCGTCACTCATGAAGATTACGCACTATTCACTGCTGACAGTATCTCTATGGTGACACCAGGGCCGTTTCGTAATGTCATCGTTGACGGGATACCGATGCCATACCTTGGAGATACGCTGCCATATGACACTGACCCCGTGGACGATATCTTGTGGGGGACCATCACAGTGAGGATAGGTGGCGTAGAATTCTGTTCGACCAAAATCCCCGAACCTGCATTTACTACATTTTAGAAATATCAGAAAGGAACTCACACATGCACCAATATGAACTTTTCAAACAGTGTGCCATCCGACTCATTCAACGTATGAGTAACGACACGACCCAAATAGAGTCATCGGTGACGTTCGACACGGGACATACGCTGGAAACCTTGTTTGTGACGGTGAAACCATACGAGCAACACTTCCACATCACCTACGAACGTCAGATTGTAAGTCCGTTTCTGAAATCATCGAAGCGACGCATCCTTACGTTTGTATTGAACCCGGAAAGCAATTTTGTGGAGACATACACCAAGGGACCTGCTTACGGGTACGTGCCTGACTTGGAAAAACGATTGAATCAGTTATAATAGAGGAGACCACTATGACACAACCATTCCAAATCGGTGACATTGTTCGTGTGCGTACCCACTACACCGGTGAAAAACAAGACTACCCGTTAACGTGGAACGACCGAATGGACGACTGGGAAGAATTATGTGGCATCGTAACAACTGCCCACATGAAAGCACCGCATGAGGCAGAAAATCGGTACATCTTACTGTCGTGCCCAGAGGGGTTCACCATCAAACCCGGCGACGATTTCCGTGCGATGACCGACAAGAGCAGACGCCAACCATTTAGTTTTGTGGAGAGCAGTTTAACACTCGTCCACCGAAGTCCATGGCGCAGTATCCCGGTAAACGGAGGTCCGCTACCATTTGTTGGTGAATGGGACGAAAACACGACCAAACGGTTCGCACAAGAAATACGATGGACCAGTACCGGAGTCACCATCAACGGTATCATCGTACTTCCGAGTCGTATCCCACACGCGAATGTGTTCACCACATTTTAGACGTCGTTTGCATCGGGCAAAGCCCTAATGCAAACGCCCACAGTGGGGTTCTACCCCACGCCCCATTTTATTGTCGATTAAAGCGACGGACCGGTCGTTAACAGGTCTGACCGTCACGTCATGAAACTGTCACCCAATACAAAATAGAAAGAGGTAATCACAAATGACACAAACAGAATTTGAAGGCATCAAAGTTGTTTCTATCGTAGGACAAAACCCAATCAAAGTACCCGCTGAGATGACAGTGGAACGCGTATTACAAGTGATGCGTATCAATCTTGACACATACGAACGCCAAGTGGACGGTGACACGTTAATCTTATCGGTTCGTGCCGGAACAAAGGGAGCACGTAGTGCACGTACCGTATCAGGAGCGTTTTCTATCCCACGTTTTCAAATCTTGCCAGGGGGTCGATTAGCACCTGTAAGTCCAATTGACCCAGACGTAACAGCGTCATTCCCAACAAATGCGGATATCGCCATCATCGCAGAATTATTCCCGAACGATGATTTATTTATCACATTGATGGACTTAGCAAAATTACAAGAATACTACACTGCCGTTGTGGCGTATAAAGCACAACTAGCTGAACGTGGTGTTGATGAAATCCAATCACAATTAGCAGTGAATGCCAAAGACCTAGCAGACCGTATCCGTAATAATCTAGGGATGGTTGTGTTCGCAGCTAGTCGTGTGGGTAACGAGTGGCAAGCAGAAGCGGCGGAAGCGTTAGCAGACGTTGCTGACCGATTACATGTCATCCACGCATCTATCGAAGAAGCACTGATTACAGAAGAATTAGAAGCACAAGAAGAGTCTCGTCGTGAGGCGTTACGTAATGATGCATTAGAACGCATCAAAGCGGAAAACCCAGAGTTAGACATCTAATCGGGTGGACGCAAGATTCAAGGGAATCTACCTATCGTAGCCAGGTTCGACTCCTGGCTTGCGTATAACTATATATAGAAAGAGGAATCACAAAATGACTTTTGCGAAAACACCAGTTGCAAAAACCATCCAAATGGATAAAACCTTTGATTTTGAACCCTTAAAGAAAAAAGTAATGAACGCACCACTCGTCGTAGATGAATACGCGACACACCACTCCCCAAAGGATGAGACCTTCACTAGAGGGTTGATGAAAATCATTCTCGTAGCGGGTAACGGAGTTTATGACATTCTCTTCTCCCGATATGGATTTTCTGTCGTCAACGGAACAGATGATTACATCGGTACCGGCGACCCGAAAACGTCACTCGCCAATGGATGTGTCATCACTAAAAACCCGGCACCAAAAATTCCGCGTGAGGCGTTGGAGACGGTCATCGAATGGTATCGTCGCATCACTGCCAAAAACGACGAAGAGGCGCAAGTGAACTTCTACTGGAATGAACACAAGAAGACAACCGTCACTGAAAACGGTGTTGAATACGCCCTAAAAGATATCCCAGGTGTACACATCTGGTCAGATGAGTTGTTCTCATATACACCGAAACAATACAACTCGAAATCACTCACAGAAGTCGCACCACAAGATGAGTGGTATGACGTATTCTTACGTAAGTTTGGGATTTATGTCGAAACACACTCGCATAACTCAATGGACGCCTTTGCATCCGGTACGGATATCGACAACTCAGGAAACGACGGATTCCAGCTCGTTTTCGGTCAATTGGACCAACCGAAAGCACGTATGTACTCATGGATGACCATGAACCGTGTCATTTGTCTAGGGTTATCAAAAGACGACTTGGACCATGTGGTTGAGTTGCACCCTGATGGAACCTATACGGCGGATGAGCATTATGAAATTCCGTTAGATACACTGACCTTTGATGAATCCTTATTCGAAGAATGGAACAACCAAATCCTTGTGAAACCAAAACCTGTATATAAACCAACGACAGGAATGGTTGCACATCAACGACCGCTCAATAAAAACGCTTACTCAAAACGTGAATACGGTTACAGTACTTACGAAGATGCTTACGACGATGACCCATACTGGGGATTTGCATCTACCAGCACAGGTTCGTCGAAACGACGTCATTCGTACTTTGCACAACCGTACTCACCAGAAGAAGAGGCCGATGCAGTCGCACACATGTTCACAGATGCACTTGAGGACACACCGATGCACCAAGCATTAGTCGGCTCTGACGTCCCATTTACGTATGACGATATGGTTGAGCTACTCCAAGCAGCATTCGTAGCTGGATACGCTGCTAAAAAGCGCGGACCGTATTCATTGTCCGACAATACGTATGACCAACAACAAACATCCGTTGAGATTGCCGTACGTCATCTATTCCACAACATTGATATCGTGGACGACGGTGACGACGAACCCATTACCGAATAGAAAGGACGAATTCTTATGACAAATCGAAAAGGCGACCGCATGATTGATATCATGAAAGAAAACTACCAAGACAGCGAGACTGATGTGGCGTTGTACGTTGGTGCACATAAATACGAAGATGTCCCAGGAATGCAACAGGTCTTATGGTACGTCAAAGGTGACCCAAACGAGTTAGGTGCAGTTATCGCGCACAACATGGAGAAGTCAATGTCGCTCCGTGCAGCCATGGTGGCAGCATTGAACAAATACCTTGTTAAACGATACGGACGCGAGCAAGTGATGGAAATCCTACGCGTGATTGAACTGTACAAAGAATCAACAAACTACTCTAAAGACAAACCAAATTCTAAAGACAAACCAAACGAAGCCTAGACATTGTCTGGGCTTTCTACTTATAGAAAGGAACCTAGAACTATGTTTATGCATTTAGTAGCGGTTGAACCCGCAGAACACGTTGCAACCGACACTGAACAACAAGACACAACAAACGTGGTGTCTGAAGCGCCCGCAGTTCCAGCCGAACCCGTAGACTTGGCATCGCAGATACCAGAGACGCCTACAACCGCACCAGCGCCCGCACGAGTTGAAAGTGACGCACACCGTGAATGGGTAAGAGCTCGTGACGTTTTCATCGCACAGCATACTGACCACAGCGAACTCAGAGAACTGTCACCAGAACAACGACAAATTTTATTCGCAACGATTGGCGAAGAGCCACCATTTTCACAGGAGGGATAGCACGTGATTTTTAATCGACACAATCAACACAACACAACCAGTGGACCTGTTATTCCGACGATAGACCCGAGACGACTCATCTCAGACGCAGATGACATCCCACTGGTGGCACACATCTACACGAAACAACCCTTTGTCAAACGTGCAGATTATGTCCAATTGTATTACCACGGTGGAGGGGTTTACACATCCGTTGCGCTCATGCGTGACACCAAACGTGGACTCCACATCACACATGGACCGGTGTTACAAAACATCATCCAATTACACCAACAACTAAAGAAACGTTCAACGATTCATACGTACGAGAACCCGTTCACAGGGGAACTTGCGACAGATGAACTACGCATCGTAGCTATCGGAACATTTGTCATCAATGACGATACAACGATTGCATCGCAAGTATCAGGTGAACCAGCTCTTGTCACCATTGATGGCCAAAACGTACAACTCATCGACGCCAGATGTGCAGACGGACCAACTGATATCGGAATCCATTTTCCAAAGACAGGTTCTTTTGTAGAGTTCGTCGATGAACCAGCCGGGGATTTCATCGGTGGTGTCACTAAACGCGTGAATGACGCAACAGGCGCCTTTGCCATGCGTACACGTAGACAAATCGCTGAAACCATGATTACAAGGCACTTACCAAACATTCAACGCCGATTGATGTTTGATGTGTTGCATCCATGCATCACACTAGTATAAGAAAGGAGTGTTCGATATGTCTGAACGCGAACTATTAAATCGTCTGATGTCACAAACACTTCTGGAGAATATCAAAGCCATCTCATTTAGTGTGGCAGCATCCCCTGACACATTGGTGAATGTGACAACAGCAGAGAATCGACAATTATTTGATAAAATCAGTCAATTTGTATTGGCCAAAGAACCGATGCAAGAATTATTACAAACGGTCGTACCAGCAGGGTCGATTGAACCCTTGCAGATTGCGTTAAAGGATACACACGGCGATTGGTCGTATGCGTTCCTACGTAACTACCGACAACTCATCATCCCGGTCAATGGTCAATTTGACCAATACACGACTACCGGTGAGACGGTATACGCACAGGAACGTATCGAAGAAGATTTCCTAGAACGCTACACAGAGGACATGGTCACGCAAGTGGAATTTGCCATTCTAACTGCGATGTATGAGGCCTGGCATCACTCACCGATTGTTACCGAAGCGCTGTGTCGCTATGTAACATCGCAATATGTCACACCGTTAGAGAACGCACTTCCAGGAGTGCAAGTGCACTTCCGATTCGTGACACCATCCGCGAATGACCATAATGCAGACACGCGAACGTACGTATTGTTCGTCGTGAATATCGATAACCTGGAGCATCCCGAACAGGCGAACTGTATTGCACGTACCAACGAGGGATACTACCAAATCAGTGTTCAGAAAGGAAAAGTGCCATGTTAGACCAATTACGCGCGTTTGAACCAACCAGTCTTCCAAAAGGGGAGTTCACACACCAACAAAAGGTTATCTCTGTTACAGAGTTAGCCGAAGTGTTGTCATCGAACTTGGTCTTCATCCCTCTGGATGAGAAAAACCCTGTTCGCGTTGAAAACGGATTTCCAACCCAATACGAACCTGTTCACGTGGAAGACGGTGTCGTAACACACTACACCTTAAAGACGCCTTCCCAAGACGAATCCGTATCCATTTCAGATTACATTCGTCAATTTGTGGAGACAGGAACCATTCGTCTCAGTATGGACACGGGAGATTCAGATATTCATGAAATCCCACTTCCAACCTATCCGATTGTACAACACAGCAATCAATTCGTACCGTGCGTACGCTTGAAAAACAATAAACGTGCACTCATCGTGGGTAACACCATCATTGAAGGGGTTGCACTACCAGAATAACAACGGCTCCATCATTGGAGTCTTATACATAATCATAGAGAGGAGCCTCGAGGCATATGTTTTACGCGAATCAAACCATCCATTTCCCAGATTCGCCACGTCACATGAACGCAGGCGTATGGGCTACCGGTACGACGGTTGCGATGCGCAATGCGCACACCGATATGCTCGCAAACGGTCTACCAGTCATCGACCTACGTCATCACGCAGACGACATTGCCGAAGGGGTTATCTACCTCTCACCCGAAGACCGACAATATGAACAGGCAACACAGTTTTTCTCATTGGTCTATAAATTACCAGCAGGAATCTACGAGCAGTTCGGAATTGTGGACAAAGTTGCAGGAGACAATGAACAAGCAAACGGTTCCATTTTTATCCCTGTTCCAGATACATTTATTCAGGTTCGAGGACGTATTACCGATAAATCCACTCCAGACGAACCCGTATTTTCAGCATATATTGACCGCATTTCTGTAGGGTCGCACTATCCAACCCTCTTACCGTATACGAACCTATACAATGGTACAGAGAGTGGTTCACAAAACCATAGTGTGCAACGCACAGCAGAAGGTGACCTTGAGTATCGTCAACTCTGTTTTGGAGAGTTCCTGAATGACGTCATCGGTGAAGAATTCCCTGCTCGTATGGACGCCATCAACGCGATTATCGCGCAATTACCCGCATTGCTATTTGCAAACGGGAACGAAGACTTACCGCCGCGAGATGACAGAGCAGACATCGTCGGCAGTATCCACCCGAACCTCAAACGAGGATTCCACACTGACTACATCCGACGCATCTACCACACCTATTGGTACCTGTTGGCGCTGCTTCATAACCATGTCAATACAAATGTCTACCGATACCTATCCGATTGGAACCAATCGACGAGAGGCGTCAGTGGACTTATCAATGATTTACTGGATGTTGGCATCGTATTGTCTGAAGTGGACATCACAGACCAATCACTCGTACAACATCATCTCTACACTAATTAACGAAAGGACGACAGGCTCGTGTTTTATACAAACCAATCTATCCACCACCCAGACTCACCCCGTCATATGGACGCAGGGTGCTGGGCAAGTGAACATACGATTGCACTTCGCAATCAATTTGACCCAAGATATGTTGCGGTCAATGGTTTCGATGTGACACCTTACATCGACCAAATCGAACAAGGCGTGGTGGCGCTGTTTCCAGTGACACGAAACGAATCGCTACGCGGATTTCGACTCCTTTATAAATTGCCAAAGGGCATGTACGAACAACAAGGGTTCGGCGGTGGGTCTATCACCATTCCTGTCCCTGACATCTACATCTCAGCATACGTTGAGCTCGGTTTTGGGGCAACCGGTGTTCGTGTTAACGATGTGACTATGGAGCTCGGGTCACCGTATCAAGAATATTTACCGTTATCAAACATCCACAACTACCGCCATGAGAATACACTACCAGCATTCGACGCTCCGATTGCTGATGGACTATTAGTATCGGAGGTATGTACGGGTCGTTATTTCACAGACCGAGATGACGCGCATCCATCTGCTGTAGACGCCATCAACGATGTAATTGCAGTATTACCGTCATTCTTATTCACAAACGGAAACCTAGACTTGACACTCTCCAGACGAGAGGCGTACGAAAGCGGGTTCTTTGAGGACGATGCCAGACGACGCACGTATTTCAACTACTCCGGACAAAACGACTATCACGAAGCCATCTACGCATACCACATCGGGGCATGGTTAGCAGCACGCACACAACAGAATTGTCGTCACTCCGTAAATTCATACACTGCTTATTGGTTGTTCTTACACTACGTGTCAGGACATCCCGACTTAACCATCGATGACATTTATCAACGATTAGCACAAACAACCTCATTTGAAAACTTCTTCGACCGATTCGGAATTTCCGATAAGGAATACTACGCCTTTGTCGATAAGTATCAAACATCCAAAGACGCTATCCACATCTACGACGAAGATGACGACGAAGACGACGATGATGAGGACGATGATGACGGAGACTTCGACGGCGATTTCGAAGACGATTACTAATAAAAGGAGCGACACTCTATGATAGGATACATCGCGGTCGCAGATGACCTACTATTCCACGACCAGACGGTTACCGTCGGTGCGACACTGACCGTCAATAAGGCACGATTACGATACGCGCTGGCAACGGATACGCGGTTTGGGTCGGGACAACAAGAGCAACGTATTTGGAAAACCTTCCATCATGCAGACACCTGTGATGCGTACAGCACACTTTATTTATACTCTGGGTGTTTTGGGGAGTCTCCGATTTACCGCAGGCATATTTTCGAAGTAGAACTCGGCGGTAATGTTGTCACTCACAGTCAACGAAACAACATGTGGTCTTGCGATACCGTTACGATTCTTCGTGAGGTGACATGGGACACGGTGAAAGTCAACAAGACAAACATCCAGTCTGTCATTGACCATAGAGCACGTACGTTCGACGGACCGTTCACATGCGAAGCCATTTGTGATGTTCTTGCGGACGTTTGGCGCATGATGGCAAAACTCCACCCGTGGGTTGAGGAGTCTGAGGATAGACACTTGGGCGCGACACTCATGGGAATCATCTCTAGCTACGCACCATCCACATCGGAGTGGGTCGGTACACAAGTATGCGATGTTATCCATGATACATTCCAGAGGAGTCCCTATCTAACAGGGGACCCGGTCGACCACATCGAATACATGATGAACGCCTACATTAGAAATCCAAATCTATCACTGGAGACGCGTGTCCAAGCGCGAGACGATATCCGCAGATGGGTGGCTGAAAAAGGGTACCTTGACACGTATGGTCTCCGAGGTCACGTGGTATTGTTACCTATGAGCGACTTCTTAGATTATATTCCACGCACTGTCGCCAATACGGTTAGTGTTACTGCCTATAGTCGCGCACTCGATGTGTGTAACTATCTGAAAACCTGCACTCCGCAAGAAGTCAACAGGCTTCTGGAAGTGTGGTTAGACATCAAAACACCACAAGACGTGTTTCATTGTCGATTGCCAAAAGGGGCATCCGAGGAATTGGTGTGTCGCTTGCTTGACAGCACAGAGTATCAAGCCGCACGCTATGACATCGAAGAGACGCTGGCAACACTCAACCCGTACAACGAGCACAATTATCACTCTGAACACGCCATTCGTGCACGAATTGTACAAGGTGACATCCCGACAATGGAAGACAACATCCAAACCAACGATTATTGGACACTGTCATTGATTATTCGTTTCGGCACGGAGGCAATGCATCGTCAACTGATGCGACACAAAGACGGTGAGATTCGTGCAATCGTTGCCAAATACGCCTGTGCGGATGTTGTTCACGCACTCCGTACCGACAGGTCAGCAGCCGTTCGTGCAGCAGTTGCGCACAGAGGATTTGACGAAGACTTAGACGTCCTCGTCCACGACCGCTCAACGATGGTGAGACATCATGTGCTTGACAGTGCGCGCACAACCGATATCAAATACTTGAAGCACGATACCGTTCGTGCCATTCGCACACGCGCTGAAAAAGCAATTTTACAATCATAAAAGGAGACACCCATGAAAGGATTCATTGTCGTCGGTGACGACTTACAATTTCAAAATCAGACCGTTACAATTGGAGCGACACTCCAAGTGACGACACGCTTTGAGCGTAAAATCTTCCCGCGTGGGACAAGACCTGCCACGCTCAAAAACGGAGTCTACCGTTCCTACCCCGAAGCTGTTCCTGGCGGTTATGGAATCGGAATGTTCGACCTGCACGGTCAACTTGGTGACGGAGAAGCCATCAAGGCAACCCTATATCCGAAATACCGCATTTTTGAATGCGAGGTCGGAGGACGCGTCGTACCCGCTGGTAGTGGGGCGCTACTCTGGTATTGTGATACGCTCACAGTGACGAAGGAGTTGACCTATCAGGTTCCGAAGGCCACATCCACAACAGAACGCGTCATTTGCGCCGCACATGCATACGCGTTTAACGAACCGTTCACCTTTGAAAACGTAACCGCGGTGATAGACAAATGCGAAGCGATTCTTCATCCTGGCATCACGGGGGTCAACCCTACCGACGAGTGCTACCGAACCTACGACATGGCCATGTGTATCAGCATTCTCATTTATATGTATGCGCTCACAACACGAGAGTGGGAGGGGGAACGCATACTCGATGTAGTGCTGCGCATCTATGATAAATACCAGTGTGACATGACCAGTCAAACACACGCACACCTTGTAGAAGTACTTCGTCATGGGTATGTTCGAAACGCGAATTTCTCTGTCAGTGAGCGCATCCGCATTCGTGACGAAATTCGTACGTGGTATCAACAATCGACGCATCCGTATACATCAGAAGAGAAAATCACGATGATGCATGTCGACCAGTTCCTGGACGAATTACAAGCGATTACACTACAACCAGCTGACCCGTCATCATTGGACCGTAACGGGACATCATGGACACCATACTGGAGATTGCGTGAATACATCGCAACGGCGACTACACAGGAGATTGAGCAAATCTTACTGGCGCAAACAACGATGGGTCGCCCGATTGCCATGCGTGTCACAGATTTCCCATCCGACATCTCCATCGATGTACTTCGCACTTACATCGAACACGTTGACCCTTCAAGTGAAGCCGATGCACTCAGAACATTTGCACAAGCCTTCCCGTATGATGCATCTGTCTACAATAGTATGTATGCCATCATGGAACGTATCAAACGAGGCGACACAGACACGATGTACGAGCATATCAACCATCCATTGGAGTACGTTCGTGCACAGATTGCATATTACGGAACCGATGACATGCGTGAGCGCCTCATAAAAGACAAAGCATCTGACGTTCGTGCGATGGTAGCCTCTACGGCTTCAGAAGACATCGTCCGACGTATGGTGGGTGACCGTTCAGCCACGGTGCGTATTGAAATCGCCCATCGTGGGATTGACGAAGCGCTAGACGTATTGGTTCATGACACATCATCGAACGTACGACACGCAGTGCTCGACAACGCACGTCCACAGGATGTGGAAATTTTACGTAACGATACACTCGGCACTATTCGCAAACGCGCAGAACGTGCCTTTACAACGAATTAACGAAAGGAATTTTCCAATGAAAGGATTCATCGTCGTCGCTGACGACTTACTATTTGATAATCAACAGGTTGCTGTCGGCAAGACGATTACCTTGACACGACACCCAAAATCGGAACAGAACGCAGATATATGGGTATCTCGCTCGTTTGGAGTAGCACTAGACTATGCATCACGCCACGTGTGGCATAGCGATTGGACACATGTACCCAAGTACCGTATCTTTGAGGTGGATATTCATGGACCCTGTGTCCCTGACAAAGGACATTACCGCTGTAAAACGATTACAGTAGCACGCGAATGTACACCGGGTACGGAATTCATCCCATTGTCACGTCGCTCTCCGTTTGCATGGTGGTCTATGATGTACGTGGATTTAAGTGAAGGTGTAGAACACATCCTTACACAACTACAACCGAACATCGACCGCGCGTTGGAGACTCGCACCTCTCATGGTCCTTGGGCTGTGACGATTGAAACCGAGCGTGTGTTTTGTATTATTCGCTCTGTCTTGCATAAATTTGCGTCCCAAACAACCATTGCGCCATCCGTGTCACAACTAGAGGTGGTCATGAACCTCATTCAACAGACTCAGACGTACTTGCAAGAGGTCAGAGGACAGGAAGCCTCACGAGGATTACTCAAGGCGTTTTATGGTTTAGTGAACGGGTGGTACCACAACCCATCGTTCCAAAAATCACAAGTACGTAGTATCTGTACCACATGGTTAACGACACATGGCGAACTGGAGTCAGAGTCTGAGTATTGGCTAGTCATGTTTTGGCCTGTGGAACAACTCGTCGAAGCATTACGTACAAGCTACGCCCAAACCTCATTGCTCAAACACATGCAACCATACTTATCAGAGGAAGACATGAGTCGCATTGCGTCCGACCTTCCCGCTATTGTTGCGCATTGCATCTGTCACTCTATGTGGAAGGCTCTAGGAGGGGAAATCATTCTACCCGAACCTGTGTTACAGTTGTTGAAAGAGCACCCGGATATTCAATTCAGCGACAGATATAGCTCTCTGTGGGGTATAGATTCCGTGATAGGTGTCATCGATAACCAACTCGCATTCTACCATCCAACCGACCCAGCATTACTGAATACAGTCAACAGTCTTATCTACCGTGTCAAACAGCGGCATGCAGACGCACTAGAAGAAGCCTCACGTCATCGCGATGAAGATGTACGCATTCTCGCAGCGATGTACGGAGGTACACCAGAGCATCGTATCCTTGCTAGAGATAAGAGTATCGCTGTACGTACGGCGGTTGCCTTACATGCAGACGAGGACATTGTTCACAGTTTACGAGAAGACCGCAGTCCAACTGTTCGTGTTGCAGTAGCATCGCGTGGGTTTGACGAAGACTTAGATGTCTTGGTAAATGATGATTCACCAAACGTACGTAAGATGGTGTTGTCCTTTGTTCGCCCACAGGACGTCGAACAATTGAAAAACGATTCTATCCGTGCCATTCAAGTGATGGCCAACAAAGCTACTATTGTCGAATAGTCCCAAAAACAGACTTCCAGTGTGGAGTCTGTTTTTGGTTTTTTTTTTCGCATCCTATCGGGCTACGCCCTAATAGGATGCTCACACAGTGGGGCTACCGCCCCATGCCCCATTTTAATCATAGAAATTTCAATCGTTATTGACAAATCACGATATCATGTGATAAACTAATAATGAATGACATATCAAAGGAGGCACCAATATGAAATTCACACCATCTACGAAATACAAAATCCAAGACGCGGATGAGATGCAACTATTCTTGCACATGAAACGTAAAGGTGCTTCAGCAACAAAGAACAAAAAGGCATATTCACGACGTGACAAACATCAAAATCGTCGCGGGTATGACTACTAGGAAGGAGTTGGCAATCATGCAACGATTTTTCCAAAGACATGCATTGTGGTTCCTATTATTTATCCCATTGGGGATTGGAATCTTTTTCGTCAAGTCAGAAGACTGGCATATCGCTTTGTTCTTCATCATGTTTGGGTTCTTCGGATACAATGATGCCGACAAAGGACGCCTAGATTTTGATTTAGACGATTTCTAATACGTGGGTTTCCACGTATTTTCGGGGGATTGGCTCAGTTGGGAGAGCGCCTGCTTTGCACGCAGGAGGTCAGCGGTTCGAGCCCGCTATTCTCCATTGGTAGAAATACACACTATCTTTTCGACACGTTCGTGAACCATCGATTTGAAGGCTTGCAGACCACAATAGTACGCTTTCTTTTCGACACATCACGGACCAATGGATTTGGTGGTGTGATTCTGTCAACCATTATCGCAGTCGACCCGTTCGAACCGATGCACCGGTAGCATCAGCCTAACATCCAGGACAGTAGGGCACTTCGATTGCATTGACCTGCAGGTCGTAAACTCTGGTAGTACGGCGGTAAAACGTCCGAATAAGACAGAGACCCTGGTCGTGTCTCATCACGACCAATTCTTGGGGTATAGCCAAGCGGTAAGGCAACGGACTTTGACTCCGTCATTCGTTGGTTCGAATCCAGCTACCCCAGTAAACATCGAATACAGAGGTCGCTCCTCTGGGATTCGCGTTGACTCGAACGCCAAATAGAACGGTCGCGCCGATTTTTGTTTGGGTGTGTTCGAGAGCATCGTGGCTCAACAGTAGAGCACCTTGCGCGGAGCAAGGGGGTTACAGGGTGCAAGTCCCTGTCGATGCATAGGGTTGTCGTCGACAACAACCCGAGCAGCTTATTTAATGATGCGTATCTCCATTTAGCTTGAGATACGGTCCGAGGCGCACAGACGCGGAATAGACAGGGACTGCCTGATTTGTTTTGTGTACGCTGCGTAACATACAGCGTGTAGCATAATAGTAATGCACCTCATGTGGATTGAGGGGGATGGTTGGTGCAAATCCACCCGCGCGTTTTCTCGTAGCGTCCATTGGTCAAGTGGTTAAGACATCGCCCTTTCACGGCGAAAACGCGGGTTCGACTCCCGCATGGATGATTCATAGGCGTCCATTTGCAGATGTCTTTACTCAGTCGGCAATGGATACATTGGTATCCTTGGCTGAGAACGGTCACTTTGCTATTGTTCTCTCGTTTGAACCGCAATGGTGTGTTCGCACACGAAACGACAAACAGACTGCTGGTAGTAAACACCGACTCACAATGTGAGATGCAAAACAACACCCGTTGGTCAAGTGATTACAACATGAATTCGAATCTTGTGTAGGTGATTGACTCATTGAGTCACGCTGCAATCGCAGTAATGATTATTTCTTTTAATTGACCTGCAATGGTCATGGACACGCATAATAGCGGCCGTCGACGGTCGGTGTTATATTACGGCATCCGACGAAACGTGTCCAATTTTAGGTTCCGTGGTGTAGGGGTTAACATGCCTGCCTGTCACGCAGGAGACCGCGGGTTCGAATCCCGTCGGGACCGTTTTTACGGGAATTAGCTCAGTTTGGTAGAGCACTTGGTTTGGGACCAAGGGGTCGTAGGTTCAAATCCTGCATTCCCGATAACATCGGCACCAGTATGGTGCCTTTTTGCGTATTTTAAAACAGAAAGGACTCACATGATATGATTACAGAAAGCATCGCTGGAACAACGTTCCGCAAACAACCATCATTTGATGAATTAGAAACTATCGGTACGTCAACCACCTCCAACCGTGGGATGCGTTCTGTGGTATTATCGGGTTGGTTAGTCCCAGACCCAGAAAATGAATTTGACCCACACGCAGTCCAAGTACTGACACAAATTGCACCTGAGTCAGATGAGGTTCACATGTTTGAATTCGCCAAGCGTGGCAGTCTGGTACACGTGCAACAACAATTGCAACCATTTGCAAAACCAGTCCCATGTGTTATCTATTGTGAATACTTCTCAGATATCCATGGACAAGACTACAATGATAGTTACCACTATTGCGTGGATGAACGATTCCTCCCGCAAGCATTAGGGTTTGACGATATGATTCAATCATCGGACGTGGAACTCTCATGAGAGGTAGAACCCACATCCTAAGTTCTGTGGCTGCTCTTGGAGCGACACAACTATTATCCGATAAAGTAACACCACACGGTATCACCGCATTCATTGAACCAACCCGTCAACCATTATTGGTGACCTATGGACTCATCACACTAGGAGTAGTGATTGGAAGTACCTTACCTGATATCGATGTGAAATCAGAACGATTTCACAGAACAATTACCCATACACTGTGGTTTATTGCATTGATGGGATTTCTTTGGTGGAAAGTCTACACGAACCCCGCCATCCCTTTCCATTCGGTATTAAACCCAGTTCTGTTTGGGAACGCATTTGGAACCGCTTTTCATTGTATTGAAGACGCGTACAGTGTTCGTGGAGTGGCATGGTTATGGCCGTTCCAACAATACATCACCTATCCACCAAGCAAAGAATATCCAAAAGGCGGCGTTGTTGTAAAAGGTCCTAGACCATTTACACCACCAATCTACCGTGTCGGTTCAAAGTTCTTAGGAATTCCCGGACACATCTGGTGGACATTGATTGCTGCACCACTTTACATTTACTCATTACAAACATTATTTTAGAGAGGATTTTATTTATGACAAGTTACCCGATTTCACACTTTGTCTCTGACGAAGTACGACCCACACTGTCCCACTTGGACCGACAACAAATTCGTCGTGGGGTCAACGTGATTAACGAAAGTTTACACCGATTACAATCCAAACCGATTGCACACCAAGTCTTACGTGATTGGGTGGAGGATTTAACGAATCGTGCGGATTCCGATACCGTCACAACCGATAATATCATTTATTGGGTCATTGCGATTGGATATTCAACCACACGTCGCATCACAGGCGAAATTACGGCACTCGTAGAGCGTTTAGGACTAGACGAGTCTTCTGATATCCGAGAAGGCGCCATGCAGTTCTACGACGTTCTATCGAACGAATATTACCGTGCGTTATTAGAACGTGCACACACGAATCAGCAGATTGCAAGACGTCAATTACACGATGTTCGTGCAAACATGCATTTGATTGCCAAAGCATTGAAACACGAGATTGAAACCGTCCATTTAACAGATGGGTCAACCGTTGATATCACGATTGAATCGTTATATCCGGCAAAGATGGTCATCACGATTACATCCGTTCTCCGCGGAGATACTATCGAAACCACTCGTACGATTTTCGTTGGTGCAGGAACAATTAGTGATGTTGCCAAAACTATCGCCGATGCACACGAAGACGACATTAACGAATATTTCTGCCGTCTCGACGAACGTTTCAACGACAACTAAAAAGACACTCCCACGAGGAGTGTCTTTTGTTTTTACCGTTTTTGCGGGTTTTACAACTCTAATTCGTTATCAGTGCTAACGATGTCCGAAATGGAGTTTACTTGTGATGCCTCACGTTCCGGTACGATGACGTTGTAATATGTCATATCCTGTAATGCTGTGTTAAACCACATTGTCAAGTTGTAGAGGTTGTTGTCTGACTCATAATGAACGGTCTCTTCGTTCCCGTTGTCTGGTTCAACCAACGTACCATCGTCATTCACACCGAAGATATGCGTGCCGTATCTGTCTGTTTCTAGTCCAAGACGTAACGCATACCCATGAGAGACAAAATCAACAACGGTTCTGGTAGCTGTTTCGAAGTCGAACTGTTCCGTTTTCACGATTTCGATGTCCGAACACGTACCACCTGCATGACGCATCATCGCTGTTGCGAGTCTCACAGTACTATTATGTGCCCCCGCCATTTTGGTGTGTTCATAGTCACCGAGGTCACGGTCGCGACCAAGTCCTGTGGTCACCGCTTGGACGAACGTCCATTCGAACTCACTACGACAGTTGATATTACTGAAATACTCGAGGGATTTTTCGTTACCGGTATATACACCCATCGTGCGTTCAACCGGTAAATACTCTTCGAATTCGTATCTTGCAGCATCAAACGGCATACGAGACTCATCATACCATATTTTTACGTTCCCTTGCGGGGTCTCTACGAAGATATCCGTAATGTATCCATCTGGATGTTCACGAGAAGTCGTCTTTGTAACTTTCGCATCGAAATACGGGTCATTCGTGAGGTCTTCCAATGCATCACGAACAGGTTTTGGTGTGAGCATTCCGCCCATGATGATATCTGTTGCATGTGTCTTCATCGCACGGTTCAACTGTGTATCCAGTAAGTGTGAGAAGTTCGGAACCGTCGTATCAATACGTGTGGTTTCCATGTTTCCTGTTTCAATAACGATTTCAGTTGGAACTTCCCCGAGCGAAATCCGAGCGAATCCCACTCCTGGACGACTAGCGTCTGGGCACACCACTAACACATCATTTGGTTGCAATGACCCTTTCCCGCGAGGTGCGTCACCAAAGTGTGCAGAGTTGTCGAAGTAGAACGGTTCTTTCTCGACATACGTGTATTCTTTAGCAAATTTTGCACGAAGGATTGGAATAACCGATTTAATTGCATCTGGTGCGTCTAACCCACGAACCGCTCTGTTCCCTGCAAAATCTAGCACACGAGCCGTAAACGAGCCCATCGATTCGGATTCGTTTACACGTCGTACAAAATGGTCTTCTCCACCAATCGCGTATCGGGCAACTACGTGTCCTGGTTCTGGTTCTGACAGGTGAACGCGTGCTTTTAGGGTATCGTCCACCTTGTAGTGAACCGTTGCCGTTGGAATTTCACCTAGAACCACGTGCGTCTCTGTTCCGACGAATGCAGGTCCAATACGTGGGTCATTGTCCAGTAAATCTGAGATGTTTTCTATTGATAATGCGTACATACAAGGATACCTACTTTCCAAGTGATGGCTCAACGTCGACTAAATCGCTAATGTCGACTTGAGGTAATGTTTCACGCTTGTGTTCGCGTTGTACGGCTAATTCTTTGGCGTGAACGTACATCCCTTTAAGACGGTCTATCACATCTGAATTGTCATTACGATATACGATGCGGTCGTACGGTCCAACAACAATAAGCACATGTTCACGGTCTTCGAAGAAGTAGTCTTCTAGGCTGAACGAGATTTCAGGGGTTCCTTCGTCGTGGTGGATGAATCCTTGCACGAATTCGGTTCCGTCTTCATTCTTACCGAAAGTGAAGTCAATCGATGCAATATTTGGTTCGTTTTCGAACGCGTCGATGATGTCGTGTTCGAACTGTTCTTGTTTGAACGTCTTACTTTCAGTGATGTAGTTATAATATGGTTTTGTCATTCGTGTTTCCTCCTATAGTTGTTTGTCGGTTTCGACATCTAAATCAGAGATGTCCAAGTCTTTTTGTCGCAGATATTCTTCGACTTGTTCGCTGGCGATTTGAAGCATTTCACGATAACCCTTCATCCCAGCAGAGTACGGAGCAAGATAGACGTGTTGGTGACCGTTGTTGAAACCTACCGTCACAAACAGTTCTTTTGTACCTCCGCCGTAGTCTAATCGTTCTAATCGTTCGCTCGTGAAATGTTCCACGGCCTCAGGAGACGCACCGAACAGATAATGAATCTCTGTACGTGGGAATCGTTCTAACTCCAAGTCATCCCAGTCATCAGCCATGTCCCAGTCCTCGTCATCAAGACCACCAACACCGCTGAAACATTCAAACGGCGCACCAGATACCGCCATGCTCCAGTTCAACTGACGGTTTGCAGCTAGAGGTGTAGCGTCTGCTCCTTTGTATTGCATCGTCCCTACGATATCGGCACGGTCTAACATGAAGGCGCTGATTTTACCATCCTCGAGTCGAACATACACATGTTCCCCATCTTCGGGTGATTCGGACCCACCACCATAGGTGGCATAGTGGAGAAGTGATTTTTCTGATGTGGATGCGTATTCTGATTTTGACTCACCCACCCATTCGTGCCCTTGGAATGTGGCATCTACTGGGTTTGGTGGGAACTCTGCTTCGTCGAACAGACGTTCAAAATAGTCAATCAATGCATCATCAGACAACCCAATCAGGTTGTTGTCGTTGTCTCGCACCATACAATGAACTGGCATCCCACCGTCGATATCTACGCGATAGTAGTGGTAGCGTCCTGGTACAACGTTTTCGACAACGTGGTCTGGTGCATTCGCTCCGCCAGGATTGAACGGGATGCGGTCATCCAGTATCGCAGAGTCCCCTAATCGAAAGGCTGTAAAATAGGTAACTTTTTTAATCGCTGACATTCGATATCCCTCCTATAATTGTTTGTCGGATGCGACATCTAAATCAGAGATGTCAACGGTTGTTTGTGCACGTTGTTTTTCATATTGTTGTTTCATCTCGGCAATAAGGTTTCGAATCCCTCGGCGACCATGTTCGTACTTCGTTAACTGAACAACTTGGAAATGGTCGTCTTCGGGTGTCATCTTTAATCGACCCAATATTAAATTTGTACTCGGTACAAACCCTTTGTCTGCATCTCGGTCTGACCCAACTTCATAGACATCCTCGATGGTTGTATCATTAAGGAAATGACCTTCGAGGTATTGTTCTTCGTTATTACGATGAGACTCTAAACCGCGCATCCAATCAATCTCAGGGAATGACGGTGTGATGACTACTTCGACAACACTATCACCGAACAATTGTCGTACGTCCTTTTTGTAACGGTTATACAAAATCACTTCGTGCGGGTCGATTGCGATTGTCGTAACCTGACCATCATCGTCGAGTCCAACGAATATATTTGCTGTATCTTCGTGTGATAACCCCACGTGTGTCGCCAGCGATGCCCATTCGCCTTCGCGGTCTTTGAGCTCTTCATAATCCCATGTGATGATGCTTTCATCTGGGTCCTTTGGGACGTCTAATGAATCTAAGAAGCGTATGTCACCCTCATCGCCCGATAGTAGCGCCCCGAGGTATTCTTCATGGACAAAACAGTCCACATGCGCGTCATCGCTATCGAGGTGGAATCTGAGATGTACAAATATCCCCGGTTTCGTGTTGTCCATCATTAGCGCAGATAGTGATTCCGAATCATCCAATGGTTGTCGGTTATCCAGCACCGCTTGTGTTCCGATGTGGACACTACCGAGTTGTTCAATGTGTGAAATGTGGTTTTCCATGTCGGTCCCTCCTACAGTTGGTATTCGTCTGCAATCGCTAATCCGTACAGAGGGTCTAGTGCTTTTGTGGACACCGCAGTCGCTTTGTCGATGGCTGACCCAAGAGATGCAAGGTCGCTCAATTCACATTCACCGCACAGTTGCCAACGGTTTCCGTCTAATTCACGAGTAGTTGCAGCATAGACACGGAATTCTTCGTTCTTGTCATCTTTGTCGATACGTACAATGTGTTCGGTTGGGTCGTCCATATCTGGACTAATGTACGTTTGCGTGCATTCTAAGATGTCGTCATAGATACTATGTTGTAAGTGATACGGTTCGAAGGTAAAGGCTAATCGGAACCCTTGTACCACATCAATCGGTGTTTGTGTGAATCCCTCTTCTCGACGGCGCCACAAGTAGTTGGTTTCACGTTCAATTTCGTTCAACATGTGTGAAATGTATGATTCGCCAACAATCCAACGGTTGCGGTTATCATCGAAGAAGTACTCGAATTCTTCATTTGGAGCGGTGCGTTCGTCGAATAACGTCACACAGTCGCTTGAGATTTCTAGTTCTTCATCGACAGCCCCTTTGTGGCACGTCATTAGAAATTCTGAGTATTCGTCGTGTGTTTCATCGTAGACTTTCAGACGCACTTGTTCGTTTCCATTTTCGTCAACGCTTGCTCGGCATAGGTGTTTTTGGTCATCTTGTCCGTACACCGATTCCAATGCGTCAATCAGTTGTAATTGCAAGTCGGAAGTTTTTCCGACGTAAGTTTTATTCAGCATTGTTCGTTGTCCTTTCTGTTAAAGTTGTGGTTCGACAGTATCCAATCCGTCTATAAGAGACGTTGGTACCGTGCAACCTTGTTCATATGCCTGCGTGCATGCCCTAGTAATAGTGGCAGATAATTGTTCCACATACTCGCCTTCACGCAACACGGTACCTACTTTGTGGAATGTCTTTTGAGGGTGTTCTATTGACGGTTCGGATGTAACAAACCCAACTGTGTCTGTATTTTCCGCATCATTTCCGCGGATTTGAATCAAAACATCTTCGGCGTCGACCGTGATAGTAGCTTCCGTTGTGATTTCAAGAAAGTCCCCCGAGATACCGCAGAGGTCTGACACAACAGCTTTGTGGTCGAACGGTGCTAACGCTTGTGTGATGTGTTCTGGTGTTTCCATTAAAATCATTGGTGTGTGTCCCTTCTATTGGAGTTCTAGTTGGTCATCGAGGTCTAATAGACCATCGATATAGAATGCGTGTGCGTCTGCACATGATTGTTGAATCGCGTCACGTAAGCGGTCCACCTCACCATCCCCCGAGTGTACGATGATAGGGTCGATTGTATATGGAAGCTCGAGCGCTTCTTCGGCTGAAAATGCAACGGGAATATTGCACGGAACGTATGAGACACCATGTGTCTTGTCGTCTGTGTCGGAGCTGATAATCACGGCCGATTTAATCCCGTCCTCTGTAGTCACAATCGCACCTGTATATACTGACTCATATCGCTGAGAGTCGCGACTTGGATATGTTACGTGTTGTGACGCAACGTCTACTTCTTTGAAGTGACTCAATGCTTGTTTGATAACTTCAGGTGTTTCTACAGAGATGATAGATGGTGATTTTCCAGCATTCGCAGGTAGTTTGTAGTTCTTTGGTTTCATAGTGTATTTGTCCTTTCGAATGAAATTTGTACTAATTCCATTATACCATATCCCGCCACAAATCCAAACCGCTATGGGTGCTAGTCCCGGGGCGACCGGCGAATCGCCTAATCGCCCCGGGTCAAGGGGCTTCACCCTGGCGAACGACCGGCATAAATGCCTAATCGTTCGCCTGTTAGTGGGGCCGAGGGCCCCATACCCCAATCAATTTATAGAAATTTAAAAATTTCTAAAAAATAATATATGATAAAAGGGGATATCTATCATGACAAACTTAAAATCAGTTAAAAACTCAGACAAAGGCGCTTTAGTAACTTACACTGGAGACAACGGTAAAGAATACAACGTTATCGCTCACGCAAAAGTTACAGTTGACGGTGTACAACACGTCTTCCCAGCAAACGGAACTCACGAAGAACAAAGAGCTTACTTCCAATTAGTAGCTGACCAAGCATACGCAAACAACGTGAAAATGGCAGAACGTCAAGCAAACTTAACAGACGAAGAACGTGCAGCACAACGCGAAGCAGGGTTACGTGGTGCAGCAATTTCAAAAGCTAAGTTCGACGCTATGACTGACGAACAAAAAGCAGCTTACAAAGAACAACAACGTCAAGCTGGTTTGAAAGGTGCAGAAATTTCAAAAGCTAAATTCGACGCTATGACTGACGAAGAAAAAGCAGAATACGCTAAGAAACAACGTGAAGCTGGATTACGTGGTGCAGCTATCATGAAAGAAAAAGTAGCTAAAATGTCACCAGAACAAAAAGCAGAATATGACAACAAACAACGTGAAGCAGGGTTAAAAGGTGCTCGTATCTCAGCTGAGAAACGTGCAAACATGACTCCAGAAGAATTACAACAAGAACGTGAAGAACAATCACGTCGTGGTAAAGAATACTGGGAAGGTCTATCTGACGAAGAACGTGAAGCACACCGTAACAAGAGTATCGCAGGGAACATCCAATCAGCACTAGTTGTTGACGAAGGTTTCTCATTATAATAACCATCTCCTCCGACCAGAGTCATCTGGTCGGATGGTTTAATAGTCAATCGTGGAAGACATGCACATTCCTTCTAACATCAGCACGCAGCATTAGCTCATCCATCCGCTACGGTTGACCATTAAACCATTCCCGGAATGGTTTTTTATTTTTACGGGTTTTTTGACATCGGCATAAATGCCTAATGTCAAAAATCACAGTGGGGCGTTCGCCCCAGGCCCCAATAAAAATATGTAAAAATGATATTATTCAATAGAAGGAGGATAACAACATGGAAGGACTCATTGGATACCTAGTTGGACTTGCCATCGGACTCATCGGCCTAGTGGTGGCTGTCTATATCATCGCGGAGGACGGCGGAGGATGTTTTGCGTTCGGAGTAGCAATCATCTGTGCAACCGCAATGGCACTCAACGCAATGATGCTTGTAAAGCACGCCAAAGAAGTATCAACCACACAAACAACCGAAGTCACGACAGTGGTCACAACCGCAGCACCACAATATACCGCAACGGTGAAGAATGCAGACGGCAGTGAGACGAAGTACGATATCACATCGTACGAAACCAAAGACGGTACGATGGAACTCACACTGAAAGACGGGACAAAGGTCTTCGTCCCAGTAGTAAACATTACGATTGCGGAACAAACAACTGCGGTCGAAACAACTGAAACAAAATAACCAGACATCGGCGACACGCCTAATGTCTGGTTACGGGAGTGGGGACGGTGTCCCCATGCCCCAATACATATTTGTAAAATTAGAAGAACGGAGTAATCACTATGACTATCGAAGACATCCTGAAAGTTCTGTATGGACTTCTTGGAATTTGGCTAGGTATCGGCGCTATCACTCATTCGCTCCGAGAACCTGACGGGACCGAATCTCCGATATTCTTATTCGGAATGATATGTGTAGTCATCGGAAGTATCATCGCCGTGGAGACCGTATCGCCGGGTAGTATCGGCGCATTCATCAAATCAATGTTTATGAACCAATAGGAGGAAGTACAATGGAACCAATTATTCAAAAATTAGCAGAAATTCTACAAATGACAGTAGACAAAGTGACAGAAATGTATCCAACGCTCGTGCAAGAAGCATCATGGTACACAATTTTTGGACAACTACGTGTATTCATCATCTGCACTATCGTTGTGTCCATTATTGCAGCAGTTGTGTTAGCCGCTGTCGCGGAAGAATTTACAACATCAATGGACCTATTCCGCAGTCGCGTCAAACGCATCATCACAATTGAACTGATTCTCATCGTGACGCTATTGGTCATCTACGCTGCGCTTGTTATCGTAGGTCCACTGGTGTATCCAAACATCAATTTATTCACGCGTCTGTTTAAATAGACTGGAATTTTTAGGGGGGACTACAATGGAACCAATCTTACAAAAATTAGCAGACATTTTACAAATGACAGTAGACAGAGTGACAGAAATGTATCCAACCATTGTACAGGAAGCGACATGGTATGCGGTCATCCACAATGCAAAAGGATTTATCTGGGGGACCATCATCGTTTCACTGGTTGTATCAAGTCTTGCGTTTATGGTATGCGCACCCGCGTACTCATATGAACGAGACGCAGCTGAAAAACGTAGAATCGTGTTGGCCAAAATCTGTAAAGTAGAGGCTGTCATCGGAGCTATCTTATTTGTCGCACTTACAGTCGCAACGATATTTGGGCCATTCCTATACCCAAATCTAAACTTATTCACTCATCTATTCAAATAATCACACTAGAAACGAGGTCACAGACATGGCTATCACTGAAATTATCGCACTCATCTGTATTGTCGTCGGAGTCATCATCGTCGGCGGATGTCTGATGTTGGAACTCTGGCCCCGCATGGCACCTTTCGGAGGTGTTCTACTGATTGCAGGTTTCATCCTAGCAGCAACCACACAAAAGACATACACATACACGGCTGTCGTTAAAGACTTTAACGGCAATCAAACGACATATACAGTCAAACAATATCGAACGGACGGTGGTATGAAAGCTAGTGCAACCATAATGACACTAGAACTAGAAGACGGCACAAAGATTGTTGCTCCAATCCAAAATGTCATTATCACCGGTCAGCAGAGAGGAGAATAACATGTACCATACAGAGACACTTCGCTATTTAACAGAAGAACCAA
>ERZ772974.176-NODE-176-length-49682-cov-3.073911_pt1 | contig 49682 bp, 51 predicted proteins | sample MGYA00580671_ERZ772974 | MGnify/ENA primary metagenome ERZ772974 (study PRJEB29015, sample SAMEA2738065) | human oral metagenome | biome: human oral; feature: human-associated habitat; material: saliva | place: China | collected 2218 ... | reverse complement strand
TGAGTGGCATAATAGATCTACTTTGACTTATGAAGAAGATCGTCATCGCATTCAGTCTTCCCTTGGTCTTAGCTATACGGATGCCCTCAATAGTGCAGGGGTAAAGTACAAAGGCACGTGGGAACCTTTGTCTCAAGAGGTGCTTTCCACCGAATTGTACTCGTTACGTAACAGTGAGCCGGAAGAGAAACTTTGTAATCGGGATCATCAGCGAACCTTTCCTCTTCTATCACATCGGGCTAATGCCTATTATATTCGTAAGTTAGGATCTTGGGAGCTATCAGCAGATGGAGACTTTTACAGTTCCTCTTATAAGGGAGAGGGAGTCGTGGTAGAGGGGAAGGATTTTGATCAAATTGACCATACCTATGTCAGTAAGAAAGGTGTTATCAATCAGGCTTGGGGTGTTCGCTCCGAAGTGCGCGGCCCCCTTTGGGGAGGAACATCTTCTTTGGGTATGGAGTACTCAAGCACGAAGCGTGGGGATACTTATCAAGCTGCCGCAGAGCTAAATCTCCCGAGTAATAATACCCAAATCAAAGAGCAGCAATTCGCCTTTTATCTAGGGCACTCTATGCTTATTGCCGATAAGGTGCAATGCTCGTTAGGGCTGCGCTTGGAGCGAGTAGAGAGTGATTATTCGTCTCAAGGTAAGCGAGTGCCGGAGCTTAGCCGTCAGTATTTCAATCTCTTCCCTAATTTCTCTTTGGCAACTCGTCTTTGGGGAATGAATGTACAACTTGCATTTAACTCTCGCATTGAGCGTCCCCAATATTGGCAGTTGCGTTCGGATTATAGCTATATCAGCCGTTTTGAATACCAAACGGGAGATCCCAACCTTCGACCCGGGCTCACCTATGCTACGGAGTTTACGCTCAATCGTAAATGGATTACATTCCTTCTATCCCATCAGTATCTCAAGTATAGCATTCAGCAGGTTACAACTCGTATGCCCGATATACGAGAGGAAGGGAAGTATCGCCCCTTTACTACGCTTCTCACTCAAATCAATGAGCAGCCCTTCCATAAGATGCAAGCAATGTTTATCCTCTCCCCTAAGATTGGGTTTTGGAGCCCCTCCTATACTTTTGGAGTCCTCAAACAATTTGGTTTTTATCGCTACGATTTTGAGGAGCGAGTAGCTCTTTCTAAGCCATGTCTTTATATTGCTCTCAAAAATAATTTTGCTCTACCCTATGATGTCCTTTTGGGGGCTAATTTCGAACTTCTAGGCTTTGGAGATATAGGGAATGCTTCCTTAGAGAAACCCCAGATCCGGAGTTCTTTAGAGCTAGGTAAGCAATGGTTGGGAGGAAAACTTTCGACGAATTTATACCTTTCGGATCCCATTAGAAACGAACATTACCGCATGGTTTCTCGGTATTCTCGCCTTCTAATATCTAATTTTTACTCTCCTGAGATCTCTTTTTCCATTTCCTATCGGTTTAATACCACAAAGAGTAATTATCGTGGGCGCGGAGCTCTCGACCGCGAGGTTAGTCGTATGAGTAGGTAGGGAGTGGCTCTGGGGATAATTTTCCCACGCCGAGCTGAGGGATGGCGAAGAGCGTATAATAAGAGGGAAATAGGCCGGAGTGGTCAATTTTCTTGTGTACTTTTGTGGAAGTAAAAAAGAAGAGTATGATTCGCTACAAGATAGGCTTAGCTCTCAGTGGGGGTAGTATCAAGGGGTTTGCTCACCTCGGGGTGCTCCAATATATGGATGAGATTGGGCTTAAACCCGATATAATAGCCGGTACCAGTGCCGGAGCTATCATGGGGGCTTTTTATGCCGATGGATACAGCCCCAGGGAAATATTTGAGATTTTTTCTTCTGTTGGGTTCCGAGGGATGACCTCTCTACTACCGAAGCGAGGGGGGATGTTCTCAACGAAAAACTTTATGGAGCGGCTCAGAACCTATCTTCATCACCAGAATATAGAAGAGCTACCCATCCCGCTACGCATCGTGGCTACCGATTTGGATAATGGTTGTCAGCATGTTTTCTCCGAGGGATCTCTTCCCGAGCGCATCATGGCTTCTTGTAGTATTCCTGTACTATTTCAACCGATCGTGATCGATAGGGTCTCCTATGTTGATGGTGGGCTATTCCGCAACTTCCCCGTCACGGTGATCCGAGAGGAATGCGACAAGGTAATCGGGGTAAACCTAGGACCCGAAACATTTCGTCGCTACAAGAAAACCATTAGAGGGGTGGCCGAGCGTTCGTGGCAATTGGTTTTTCGTCAGAATACACGCATTGACAAGGAAGCTTGCGACCTCCTCCTAGAAACTTTTAAGGTAATGAAATTCGGGATGTTTGAGGTGAGTAGTGCCGCAGAGATCATGGCGCTTGGCTATCGTATGGCACAGCGTAGTGGCATGGAGCACTTCCTACCCATACAGTTGCCCTCGGAGTAATCCTTCTACTATTTCTCTAGGATAATCTCTAGAAGGGCTTCTATATTGCTTGCCTCTCGTTCGGGTCGCCCGGAAGTGCCATATATAAATTTGGAAGGATATACTTTGATGTATTCCCCTTTCACTTCGTCTTCGGAGGAGGGTCGAGTGGCTATGTTGTAGCGGGAGAGTGCTTTTTGTACCATTGAGGCTCGCTGGCCGTCGCCGATCAGAGTGATAGTGGATTTCGTATCCCTTTCGATCGAAAATAATCCCGTTTGGAGATCGAATCGGATACCGCGCCCTGCCAAAAAGTTACTTAGAGTTCCATCCAAGGCAAGATCCTCCGGAGTGCCGACTCTTAGGCCTTCTTTTTTGTCAAGCGTCCATATCTTATCTGCAATCCGTAGGGCAAGTTCGAGATCGTGCGTGCTCAAAAATATGCTTTTCTTGAGGGTGTGTGCAAGACGGAACAAAAGATACATTACCTCCACTTTGGCGGGGAAGTCGAGAAATGCGGTGGGCTCGTCTAAGAAAATAATAGGGGTCTCTTGGGCTATAGCCTTGGCAATCATTACCTTTTGTCTTTCCCCATCACTGAGCGTCTGTACCATGCGATCTCGTAGGTTGCTTATACCCACGGCCTCGATGGATTCCTCTACGATTTTTTTATCCCTAGGCATGAGTTTGCCCCAAAAACCGGTATGAGGACTTCGTCCTAGAGCTACCATCTCAAAGGCAGTCATATTGCGGAGGTTGCATTTCTCGGTCAGTACTACAGCTATGAGCTGGGCAAGTTGTTTCGGTTTGTAGAAAGAAAAATCTTTGTCAAGTAGGGTAATTGCGCCCGCTCTTCTCGGCAAGAAGCCTGCCAAGGTATAGAGAAGGGTAGACTTGCCTGCACCATTTGCGCCAAGTAGGCAGGTCAGCTCCCCACGATAGAGCGAAGCCGAGAGGTGCGAGGAGACAATGTGTTCGCCCCAACGCCCTTCGTAGCCTGTGCTAAGCTCCTCTAGTGTGATACTTGGCTGTTTGTTCATTCTCGTATTTCTCCGCGATGCTTGCTAAAAAGTACAGATATGACTACCGGAGCACCAATGAGGGCTGTTACCGAATTGATGGGAAGGGCTCCCTCGAACCCGGGAAGTCGTGCAATGAGATTGCACAGAAGAGCAAGGGCACTCCCCAAGAGGATAGAGGTGGGTACCAATATGCGGTGATCGGAGGTCTGGAAAACGCTGCGACAGAGGTGGGGTACAGCCAGTCCGAGGAAGATGATAGGTCCACAGAAAGCGGTTACTAGGGCAACCAATGCTCCCGAGGTGGTGATGACCAGGAGACGTGCTCTCTTGATATTTAATCCCAAACTACGGGCATAACTCTCGCCCAAGAGCATGAGGTTGAGCGTTTTGATAAGTAAAAAACTAAGGGAGAGGAGTACAAGAATCAGTACAACAAATAGGGGCACTTGCGACGGGGAGATGCGAGAGAAGCTGCCCAATCCCCAGAAGACATAAGCCTTGATATCTTCTTCTACACTAAAGTATTTGAGTACCCCTATCACGGCATTCACCACATACCCTATCATTACCCCAATGATAAGGAGCGTTACATTCCCCTTTACTCGCTGTGATACGTAGGCTACGAGTACCATAATGGCAAACGACCCTAGTATTGCACCCAGGGTAACGGCAACTTCGCCCAAGATACCCAACGAACTAAGAGCTACCCCACCTAAACTACCCGATAGCAGGACAATAAGGGCAACCCCTAGGCTTGCTCCCGAGCTAATACCCAGTACAGAAGGGCCTGCAAGGGGATTGCGAAAGACCGTTTGCATCAGTAGACCGCTAACAGAGAGTCCCGCTCCGGCAATCATGGCCGTGAGAGACTGGGGAATGCGAGACTTCGTTACTATGTTGCACCAAATAGGTTCGGATGCGTCGCCCTCTAGGCAGATCTTTATAATCGAATTTAGGGGAATGGAGACCGAGCCTAGAGCGAGGTTGAGCAGAAACAGCAGCACAATACCCCCTACAAGAAGGATGATTTTGGAGGATAAGGCAAGCTGTTTCATAAAGGGGGAAACGTGCTAGTTTGCTTTTAATGCTCTAGTCGGTGGTAGTAGGTAGGTGTGTACTCAGGGAGTAACTCGGGGTGGAATACCTTTATGAAGTCCTTGAGTAGTAGGTCGGGGTGGATGATGGCAGACTCGTAATAGGGGGTGGTGGATAGGTTGCAATAGATAACGCCCTTTTCCTTAAATGCCTTAAAGTCTTTGTACCGTTCGTCTTGAGCTTGTAGGGCTCCATAGGTAAATTCCCCATCAAAACTACTTAGGATGCGCCAGTAATCCACCTCAGCGGCTTTGCTATAGATGGTCTCGAAGTCTAGGGTAACGCCTCCGGTATTGGGGTCATCTTTGAGAAAGTAATCAGCGCCTGCATCTCGGAATAGTTGTGCAAGAAAGCTCTTACCACCTACAGCGTACCAAGTGCCGCTCTTAAGATCGCCACTAAAGACCGTTGGGCGAGGTGTTGCCTTCTCGGCTATTTCTTTCCACTTGTTGTATTCGTCTCTTAGCTCGGCAAATACCTTATTAGCCTCACTCTCTTTACCCAGCAGTAGCCCAATGAACTTAATCCATTCCGCTTGCCCTAGAGGGCTATTCTCCTTATATCCCAGATGGGGGATTAGGGGGATATCTACGTCTTTGAGGTCGTCGTAACCTCCTCGTTTGAAGGGCGAAATCAAGATAATATCAGGCTCTATCGCCATTACTACCTCTCTATCGAAATTTCCTTCGATGCCTATTTTGTTGATTTTCCCGCTCTTTATTCGCTCCTTAACCTCTTGATTAAATAGATGTCGGGTGCTACTCATCCCCACCACCTTGTCTAGTTGGTCGAGAGCGATGAAGTTGGATAGCTGTAGGGTAGTCATACAAACAACCCGATTAAGCGGGATCGCAACCTGTGTGTATTCGCTAGGGATGGCACTTTTGTCGCACTCCGCAGCATCCTGGATAAAGGCAAAGTGATACTGAGTTGCCTCTTCGGGGTTTTGGGGATCCGATAGGGTAGCGAGTACTGCTCCGGGGATATATTGTAGACGAAAACCCTCAGCATACTCTACCTCGATCCGCTTAGTAGCGTCTCCGGTGTACTGCAAGGAGTCTTCTTTTGTTTGGTTGGATTGTTTCCCATTAGAGCAAGCCGAAACAGCTCCTGAGAGGAGGAGCGAGAAGAGGGAATAGAAGAGGATTTTTTTCATACGAGGTTAGCTAGCAAGAGGGCTATAATCTGTAAAGTACCACCGAGGGACCTCCCTTTTGAGTCAAGAAAGGACCCGTTCGGTGGTTTTGTGTGGAGAAGGGATTAAGCCTCTGGGTATAGTTCGTGCAGGCGAGCGGCTACTTCTTTACCCAGCTCAAAGGCTTTGTTTAGATCGTCTTCGTTGGGAGCTCCCATTTGCTCTAGGGGAGTCCCGATGAGTTCCCAGCCCATTTCTTCGGCAAAGGGAGTAAGCTTTCGCACTGCTTGTCCGGCCCATGAGCAAGAACCGAATATAGCGCAAATGTGATTCTTTACTTCTCTGAGTCGGATCATATTGAGCATATTCTGGATCGGCATGTAGATCTCGTTGCTATAGGTGGGGCAGCCTACGATAAGGGCACGATATCGGAATAGGTCGCGGAGGATGTAGGAGGGATTTGTGCGCGATACATCGTGGCAAACTACCTCTTTGATACCGGCTTCTCCAAGGCCTCGTGCTATGGTGTCGGCCATTACAGTGGTATTGCCATACATACTTCCGTAGAGTACTACAGCTCCCTTTTGGGTATCGTATTTACTTAGTTGGTCGTAGATGGCAAGGGCACGTGGGAAGCCTTCATTGGTCCATACGGGTCCGTGGGTGGAGCAAATAGCATTGAGGGTAAGGTTCATCCCAAGTACTTTGGTAAGTGCTTTTTGCACGAAAGGACCGTACTTTCCTACGATGCAGGCATAGTAGCGATACATCTCTGTGTAGTACATCTCCAGCGAGAGCTTGTGGTCGAGCACGTGCGAATCAAGAGAACCAAATGTACCAAAGGCATCTGCCGAGAAGAGTACGCCTTCCGTAGTATCGTAGGTAAACATTACCTCCGGCCAATGTACCATGGGTGCCATAATGAAGGTGAGGTTGTGGTTACCTATAGACAACGTATCTCCATCATTTACGGTGATGAGATCTGCTTTTAGGTCTGGGTAATAGGCCTGAAGCATATTAAAAGTCTTTTTGTTGCCGACTAGTTGAATGTTGGGGTAGTGGCGTTGCAGCATCCCGATAGAGCCACTATGATCGGGCTCCATGTGGTCGATTACGAGATAATCGATGGGACGATCCCCAATGATTCGCTCTATTTGACGGAAGAACTGTTCGGAGTAACAGATATCTACGGTATCTATAAGGGTAATCTTCTCATCTACAATAAGATACGAGTTGTAGCTTACCCCATGGGGGAGTGGCCACATGCTTTCGAAGAGATCTTTGGTGCGATCGTTTACACCTACGTAGTAAATAGAAGGGGTAATGTTTATCTGAGGAATCATAGGATATGTATTAAAAGTGGGTTTAGTTTTCTTTTTTCTTTGGGAGAGGAGCAACCTCTAGTGCGGGGCGACGCAGTGCGTAGATGATAAGAGCGAGCCCTGCAATTATAAATGGGATACTTAGGATTTGTCCTTGATTTAGCCCAATGGTATCTACCCATTTTAGCTCCCAAGCCTCTTGTACAAACTTCAATTTCTCTATGAAGATTCGAGCGGTAAATGTGCCAAAAAGGAACCATCCCAAAATCAATCCCGGGCGGCGGCGAGCAGCATCTCGACCCCAATAAAGCCAGCAACACACCCCAAACACGATGAGGTAGGCTAGGGCCTCGTAGATGGCCGTAGGGTGGCATCCCATATCTGTGTTGAGGGCGAGATACTCCTGAGAGCGTATAAAGCGGAATGCCCAAGGGAGGTCTGTGGTCACGCCAAATATCTCACTATTCATGAGGTTGCCAATACGGATCATGGCTGCAACGAGCCCCACGGGTACGGCAAGTCTGTCTAGTGTCCATGTAATAGGCTTATGGGTCACCTTACGCGAGAAGATCCATACGGCGATGATAATCCCTATGGTTCCTCCGTGGCTGGCGAGCCCACCTTCCCATACTTTGAATATCTCGAGGGGGTTAGCCAGGTAATGAGCCGGATCGTAGAATAGGCAGTGCCCGAGTCTGGCTCCTACAATGGTACTGATAACAATGTACCACCAAAGTTTCTCAAACCAACTATCGGGGAGTTGCTCCCGCTTCCAGATAAGTCGCTCGATATAGGGGCCTAGTAGAATGAGCCCAAGACTGAAAAGCAGGCTATACCAGCGTACATCTCTCCCAAAGAGGGTGAATAGAGTAGGATCAACGTCCCAAGTTATAGCGTTAAGGGTAAACATAATTCTTTAGCAGAGTTTGGTGATCCATTTTTCCCGATCCCCCGGAAGAAGATCAATCGGGGCGATCTCCGGCATGGTATAGGCACCGGGAGGCATTCTGAGGGCAGCTCGGGCAGCACAAACCATCACCTGAGCTGTAAGAGCCGGGTTATTGATTCTCATCTCGAAGTTGAGGTGTTGATTGTGGGTAGCTCCCGATACGCCTTTGCGTTCCATAGATACACCATGTCCCATATCGATGAGCTGATCCACATCGTCTACCACTACTACATGCGTCTCGTCATGGGCAAAGTAGTCATCTTGCTTGATACGTTGTGCTACCTCAACCTCGTTGTAGCCTGCGGCTAGCTCAATGTAAACCATACGACGATGGAGACCTGTGCCGATAGGGATCGTAACGGAGAGAGCTTTCTCCACCCCCTCAATAGCTTTTACAGCTACGGTGTGTCCCATACTCATCCCAGGACCAAAATTGGTATACGTAATGCCTCGGGGTACTATTGCTTCCATCAGGGTACGCACCATGGAGTCACTCCCGGGGTCCCATCCTGCAGAGAGAACGGCTACCGTATTATGGGCTATCGCTGCTGCATGTAGAGAGCGGCGAAGGGGTACGATACCGCTGTGAATGTCAAATGTATCCACCGTAGCAATCCCACGAGATAGGATCTCTAGGGCATACTCTTCTACGGCACGAGTTGGGGTACATAGTAGAGCCACGTCCACCTTGTCAAGTGCATCAATGGATGTTACCACGGGAATATCTTGGAGGGCAGCGGGTTGCTTCTCCGTCAAGGAACGACGTACTACCCCAGCCAGTTCAAAGTCCGGAGAAGCCTTAATGGCGTCGAGGGCGTAACGTCCTATATTGCCATAGCCAACAATAGCTACGCGATATTTCTGATTCATATTCCTATATCTCTATACTTTCTTTGTCGTGTTTCTGTTTATAGGCTTGGAAGAAGCGGCGATGGAATGCCTCCTCAACCTGCTGTTTTACAAGCTCCATGGAGGTGGGTTTATCCATCTCTTGAGCCATCGAAGTTACGCCCTTATTGGTGAATCCACAGGGATTTATCCATGAAAAATAGGATAGATCAGTAAATACATTAAGGGCAAACCCGTGCAATGTAACGTAGCGAGAAGAGTGAACGCCGATAGCACAAATCTTGCGAGCTCGTGGGGTATTGGGTTCTATCCAAACTCCCGTAGCGCCTTCTAAGCGTTCCCCATGGATGCCGTTCACCCTTAGTGCATCGATAATACATTGCTCTAGGGTATATATGTATTGTTTGATACCCATCCCAAATTGCTCTAGGTCGAAGATGGGATAACCCGTGATCTGTCCCGGCCCATGATAGGTAATGTCTCCGCCTCGGTCGATATGATGAAGGGAAATCCCCTTTGCGTGTAAAGCCTCTTCGGGGAGGAGGAGGTTGCTTTCTTTTCCATGCTTCCCGAGCGTAAAAACCGGCTCATGCTCACAAAAGAGAAGGGTGTTTTGGGGGGCTTCTCCCCGGTGCTTTTGCTCTATGGCTCTTTGGAATAATTCTTTTTGTAGAGCATAAGCCTCATCATAGGGGATGCTCTGGCAATCTCGGAATTCGTAGGGAAGATGAGCTGCAAGAGAGGCTTTAAAGCCCTTTTTGTTGCAGATCTCAAGATGCTCGCCTATGCGCTCAAGTCTGAGACCATCGTAACTGGCAATGACTCCCTCCGGAAGCATTTTTGCCAAGTCTACAGCACAAGGCGCATGATGCGATAGGTGTATAATGTAGGTGTTTCTTGCCTCGACCTTTTTGCCGAGAGCTATTGCCTCTTCGATGGTTTGATGGGTAGGATGAGGCTTGGTAAAGCGTAACCCATTGACCAAAAGGGTGTCTACTCCGCGGAGTTTCTCTACCTCTTCGTCGGGAATTGTCTTTAGATCGGTAATGAAGGCAAAGTCGCCAACCCTAAATCCCGTGATGGGGAGCCTTCCATGAAACACGCGTATGGGTTCGAAGGTAAGCCCTTCTACCTCAAAAGGAGCTAGTGAGATCTCCCTAAGTTTAAGTCTTGGAGTGCCAAGGTAAGGAGTCTTCCCAAAATAGTAATGTAGTCGGTATCGGATTGCTTCTAGGACACGATTTTCTGCGTAGATAGGCAGATCTCGTGCCCACGCAATGGTACGTAGATCATCCAGTCCGGCAATGTGGTCGTAGTGTTCGTGGCTTAATACAATAGCGTCTAGCTCATCTATTTCTGCAAGGATGGCTTGTTGCCTAAAGTCGGGGCTGCAATCTAAGAGGATCTTTTTCCCTTCGTTTGTTTCTAAAAGGACAGAGGTACGGGTTCGCTTGTCGGCAGGGTCAGTACTCAGGCAGGTACTACAATAGCAGCCCACCTCGGGTACTCCGGTACTGGTACCGGATCCTAAAATCCGTATGGATCTAATCTCTTTTTTTTGCATCTCCGTGCTATCTAGGTTAGCTACGACTAGGAGCTCCAATATAACGAACTTCTGGATGGAGGGTTACACCAAAGGTTGCTTCTACTTTTTCGACCAATAGGGATGCAAATTGAGCAACATCTGTACCCTTTGCACCTCCCTGATTGACCAATATAAGCGGTTGCCGCTCGTAGGTCCCAACACTTCCTACACGATACCCCTTGAGTCCGGCTTTATCTAATAACCATGCTGCCGATAGCTTTACCCCTTGCGATGCCGGATAGTGTGGCATATCGGGATACTTCTTCTCTAGCTCTTGGTAAACCTCCAAAGAGACAATAGGGTTCATGAAAAAACTTCCTGCATTGGGAAGTACTTTAGGATCTGGGAGCTTTGCTTGGCGAATCTCAATAACAGCCTTTCGTACATCCTGGGGAGTTACATCACCACTTGGTAGGTAGTCGTGTAGAGCCTTGTAGGAGAGATTTACACTTGCTTTGCGCAAGAGGGAGAAGACCACATGCGTAATAATGTAGCGCTCGGCCTCCTTCTCTTTGAAGTAACTATAGCGGTAGTCGTAGAGGCACTCCTTGGGGGAGAAAACTCGTTTAGCCCGCGTCTTGAGGTCGAATGCCTCTACTTGGTATATCAGCTGGGCTACTTCGCTACCATAAGCGCCTATATTTTGCACGGCAGCAGCACCCACAGAGCCTGGTATCCAAGAGAGGTTTTCGGCTCCGTAGTAGCCTTGCTCTAGAGACCAGGCAACAAATTCATCCCAAACAATACCCGATCCAATGCGTAGCAAAACGGTCTCTTGGTCCTCGTCTTTGGGCGTGGAAAGTACCTCTCTATCCCTGATCTCGGAGTAGAGTATAGCCCCATGGTAGTCGTTGAGGAATAACAAATTACTTCCCTCACCGATAGCTAGGTAGGGAAGGCTTGTAAAGTATTCGTCGCAGGCAAGACGATCTAGATCGTCGAGAGAATGATACGAAACCCACCAGTCCGCAGTGGCTTCGATACCGAAGGTGTTGTGCGAGACTAGTGGGAATTTCTCTTTTATCTCCATTGATTAGCGAGCTTCTCTTTCAAGCAGCCAAGCGTCTTGGAACTGAGGAGCAAAACGTTCTTTGATTTGTTCGCGACTAGAAACGGCTTCTTCGCGGCTCATAAAGCTTGCTACGATTACGCGGATCATTCCGTGTTCGTTTTCTGCAAGGATGGGCTTAAAACCTGCTTCTTCCATGCGTTCCTTTAGAGAAAGTGCATTGGTGCGGTTTTGGAAGCTTCCGATAACTACGCTATAGCGATTGAGACGGTTTGCATCTTCACCTTCGGAAGGAGTGAGACGCTCGCGACGCATTTGTACAGAACTCTGAGCAGGCTTTGACACGATGATGTCGTTTTCGTCTGCCTCTGGAGCATGGTTCGAAGATTGATTTTGAGCAATCTCACGTTGCTTTGCTTTCTCGTATACCTGGCGATAAGTGCTTTGTTTGGGCTTGCAGGCTCCGAGAGAAACCACGAGAGCAAGTGCAGAAAGTGCAATAATTGATTTCTTCATCTGTCTATCAATATTTAGAGTTTCCAATACTTATGTACACCACCTTAGGGAGTTCTTTGTACGAGAGTCGCTCTCCCGATATTCCCCGTAGGTTGAGACTGAACCAAAGAGCCGAAGGAATCTCCATCGATTCTACGCAGTGTCACAAAGGTAGTGAGTTTTTTGTTTCGAACCACTCTTACCACCTTGTTAGAGAGAAGAAGGGTTATCTGTCTGGGGTGTATTGCTATCTAAGTAAATCTCTTTTGGGTACTCCACATGAGCTAAAAAGAGGGCTTCTCCACGCACTGAGGCGCCTGCTCTATTGCGATCTTGTGCTCGAATAATCTCTATAATATCTTCGGGAGCAAGGGTCGAAGCCCCCACTTCTAAGAGAGTGCCCACAATGGCACGTACCATATTGCGTAAGAAGCGATTGGCTGTAATGCTAAATTGCCAAGTAGAAGGGTAGGGCGAGGGGGACCAAAAAGCCTCTTGTATCGTACATACATTGGTGTGCGTATCGGTATGTAACCGACTAAAACTGGTAAAGTCGTGTGTGCCAAGGAGGTATTGAGCCGCTTGGTTCATCTTCTCAATATCGGGAAAAGGGCGTACCGGTAGCACCCATTGCCTATTGAATGGGTCGCGTTCTTCAGCTATAAAGTAGAGATAGCGGCGAGATGTTGCATCGAAGCGTGCGTGGGCACCAGGCTGCACCGGCGTAATGCTTCGGACATCTATGCTATTGGGTAAGATGCCATTGAGACTTTTGCGCCAGCGATAAGGAGAGCCTTTTGCCGTCTCGGGTATATCCACATGAGCCGGCAAGGAGTAAGCATTCACCCCCGCATCGGTACGCCCCGCTCCTACAATAGAGACAGGGGTGCGAAAAAGAAGGGATAGAGCTTCCTCTATCACTTGCTGCACGGCAAGCCCATTGGGTTGGCGTTGCCAACCACAATAGCTACTTCCATCGAAGGCTATGTCTAAGAAATAGCGAGGCATAGAGAGCTACTTTTTGGACTTGGTAGTCGTTCGTTTGCTGGTCGAACCTTTGCGAGTACCTGATGGATGACCATCCTTCATAATATTGAGGCACTCTTCGTAAGTAAGTTCGGCTGCCCGCTCTTTTTGCTCTTTGCTTAGTTTATAGTTTTCCTTTCCATGTTTGAGGAAAGGACCAAAACGTCCCGTGCGTATGGTGAGCTCCGGATCCTCAGAGAACCTCTTTAGCTCAGCTTTTATCTCCTCTTCACGTTTCGCCTGTATGAGTGCTATACACTCATCTAGTGTGATGGAAAGAGGATCGTACTGCTTAGGAATAGAGGTGAACTTGCCTGCGTGTTGAATGTAGGGACCGAAGCGACCCGAAGCCACTTTTACGTCATTCCCCTCAAATTGACCCGCAGTGCGTGGTAATTTGAAGAGGTCTAGAGCCTCTTCCAGTGTAATGGTTTGGATGGATTGTCCCTCCCGTAGTGATGCAAAGCTAGCCTTTTCGGTAGGCGTATTCTCCCCTATTTGTACCAAAGGGCCGTAGCGTCCAATGCGTACTGTTACAGCTTTGTTTGTGGCAGGGTCAATGCCTAGATTTCGTTCTCCTCTGGCGTGATTGTCAAAGGACTCTAGAGCCGTCTCCACCATGGGATGGAAGAGGGTGTAGAATTGTTCCATGGTATTGGTCCAAATCTCTTTCCCCTCGGCTATTCGGTCGAAGAGCCCTTCTACTTGAGCCGTAAAGTTGTAATCGATAACCTTTGGGAAGTTCTCTACAAGAAAATCATTCACCACAATCCCGATGTCTGTGGGGAGAAGTTTGCCCTTATCGGCTCCTATCTTCTCGGTACGTATCTTGAGAGTAGGTGTAGGATGCTGGGCGTTGCAGATATAGTCGTGGTACTTATGTTCGGTACCATTACCGGTCCCTTTTTGTACGTACTCTCTAGCTTGTATAACTTGTATTGTGGGGGCATAAGTAGAGGGGCGTCCGATGCCTAGCTCTTCTAATCGGCGTACGAGAGAGGCTTCGGAGTAGCGAGCCGGAGCGCGTGTTATATGCTCTGTAGCAACGAGCTCTTGGGTGTTGAGCAATTCTCCCTTACTAAGAGTGGGGAGTTGATGGGTATTGTCCTTTTCTTCCTCTTCGTCGCTATGAGAAGTATAGTTGTAGGCTTTGAGGAACCCCTCGAAGCGGATTACTTCACCCTCTGCTACGAAAACGTCGTTAGAGGATTGCCCCTTAAAGCTTGCCGTTGTCTTCTCCAAAACGACGTCTGCCATCTGGGAGGCTAGAGTCCGTTTATGGATCATTTCGTAGAGTTTTTGCTCTTGGGGAGTACCCGAGATACTTTCTCTGCTAAGATCTGTAGGGCGGATAGCTTCGTGTGCCTCTTGTGCTCCCTTACTCTTTGTCTTGTACTTCCGTAGTTGGTAGTAGCTCTCGCCCCATCGCTCTTTTATGGCTTTGGCAGCACTATTGAGTGCCAACGTGGAGAGGTTAACGGAGTCCGTTCGCATATAGGTAATGTGCCCCGATTCATAGAGTTTTTGGGCTATTCGCATGGTTGTCCCCACGGTGTAACCTAGTTTTCGAGCAGCCTCTTGTTGTAGAGTAGATGTGGTAAAAGGAGCTGCAGGAGAGCGTTTCCCGGGTTTACTCACGAGACTCAGTACCTCCATCTCTTGAGCGCTGTTACGGCTTAGGAAATCCTTGGCTTCTTCTGCGGTATCAAATGTTTTTTCTGCAATGGCTTGCAGGGTTTCCCCTTCCGTTTGTTTGCAAAGAGACGCTATAACTTTATACGAAGAAGAAGGACTGAATTGCTGAATCTCTCGCTCTCTATCCACGATGAGACGGACGGCTACCGACTGTACACGTCCTGCTGAGAGAGCCGGTTTGATACGCTTCCATAGGATGGGAGAAAGCTCAAATCCTACGATACGATCGAGTACACGACGCGCTTGTTGTGCATCTACAAGGTTAAGATCGATATCTCGAGGATGGGCAATAGCATAGTCTATTGCTTGCTGTGTTATTTCGTGGAAAACAATCCTTTTTGTTGGTTTCCCTGCACGTTCTAGCACCTCATACAGATGCCAAGCGATAGCCTCTCCCTCGCGGTCTTCATCGGACGCTAACCATACCATCTCGGCATTGTCGGCCGCTTGCTTTAGCTCTCGTACCACAGCAATCTTATCCTTACTTATAATGTAGTTGGGGGCGAATTGTTGGGAAATATCTATACCTAATCCACTCTTTTTTAAGTCGCGAATATGTCCGTAGCTTGAGAGTACTCGGAAGCCTTTCCCAAGAAATTTCTCTATCGTCTTAGCTTTGGCAGGTGATTCGACAATCACGAGGTTAGGGGTCTTTTGCATCGCTTTTCCGTATTTTGCGACAAAGGTAATAGGTTCATGCGAACTAGAAAAGTCTCTACGAGAGCAGAGACCCTCACGCTGTCCCTCGAAAAATCCCTTCGAAATGCCCTCCTCGCAGAAAGTTGCCATCGTCTATCCAAAGAGCCGGATCCCTAATAAAATAGGCTGTTTCGAGCTCAAATCTCACCTGATAATAAAAAATAAATAGCCCTAGATCTGGAAAAATCTAGGGCTGTTTTAGGGGTGTGTGCTGGGTGAGATTTTTTTTGAAATCACCCAGCAGCGGAGCTGAGGAATGCTCACACGGGTCTATGATCTATATCTAGAGGAATTATAAATCTGTTTTCTATTTTGCCTCGTCTCGGGGTTGCTATTAATTACCGAACCATGCCAAGAGTAGGAGGATACTATGGGGATTACTCTACGTATAGGAGGAGCCCCTTGAGATATTCTCCCTCGGGATGGTAAATGCTTATGGGGTGATCGGAGGCTTGGCGCATCTGTCGTAGAATCCGTACACTGCGTCCGGACTGTACTGCTGCCGTGAGCACCGTTAGGCGGAACTCTTCGGGAGAGACTGCTTGGGAGCAACTATATGTGAAGAGCAAACCTCCCGGAGCAATCCTTTCTAAGGCAAGGGCATTGAGTTTGCGGTAGCCATTGAGAGCATTTCTTACAGCAGCGCGTTTCTTGGCAAATGCCGGAGGGTCTAGGACAATAAGATCAAAACTTCCCTTGGCAATACCCTTTAAATATTCGAAGGCATCGGCTACAACGCCCTCGTGTCTGCCGCCCGCAATGGAGTCGCCCCAGTTGCAAGCAACATTTTCTTCGACCAGAGAAAGGGCACGTGCCGAGCTATCGACCGATACAACCTCTTCTGCATTGCCTTGCAAGGCATAGAGACTGAAGCCTCCGGAATAGCAAAACATATTGAGCACCCTTTTGCCACAAGCCATCTCTCCTACAAGTTGGCGATTCTCTCGTTGGTCAATAAAAAATCCTGTCTTTTGTCCGTGTTCCCAATCCGGAATAAACTGGATACCATTCTCTAATACGATCTCGGCTTTATTGTTCCCCACTATAAATCCATCACCCACGTACTCTTCGCTGTGTGAGGGAAGTGTACTCGAAGATTTGTCGTAAACGGCAGTAACCTCAGGCGCAAGTAGCTTGATGAGGATATCTGCAATGACTTTGATTTGTTGGTACATACCCAAGCTGTGAGCCTGTATCACCGCTGTGGAGCCATAGATGTCAATGATAAGCCCCGGGAGTCCGTCCCCTTCGCCATGAATTAAGCGGTACACCGTATTGGTAGACGAGACTAAGTGCAGCTCTTTGCGTAGCTGGTAAGCTGCCGATATCCTTTCGAAGAAGAAGAGGGAAAGGTCGGTAATGGTCTGATGCCCATAGGTGAGCATTCTAACGGCGATACTCCCGCCTTCGTAAAAACCGGAGCCTAGAGCTTTTCCATCGTGTGAGAACACTTCGACTAAACTTCCAACTTCCGGAGAGCCTTCTATGTGGGCAATGGCGCCACTAAAGATCCAGGGGTGAAAGCGGCAGACAGATTCGTCTCGACCTGCTCGTAACGTAATGTGTAGGGGAGATGGGACTGGATTCATCTATTTAAAGAGTATTTGATTTGTGACAAAGTCAAAGGGAATTACCACAGAGGAGGTTAGTGGGGGAGTATTGTCATACCGCCTAACCGCTCGGCAATCTCTTTCTTTTTATGATTGAGTTCGTTGATACGTTGTAGGAGACTCATTATTTGTGAACCATCCCCATGCTGTTGGGCATCACTTAGAGATTGCTGGCACTGTTCGATTTCTTGTAGTACACGCTCTACACGGAGGGCGTCAATGGCATGGAGAGACTCGCTGATGATCGTCTCTAGTTCCGGGCTATTGTCTTCGTTGTATATGCCCAATGCTTGGCGTTGTGCTCGGGACAATTGATATCGATCGCTCAGGAGCTCCAGAGTAAGATCTGCAATGTATGGCTCCGAATGATTGGCAAAGAAATGGGCCGGTCGGAAGCTCTCCGTAGTGCTTAGTTGCTCAATGCTTTCGTTTACAATCTTCTGGAATAGGGGAGTCGACTTCTCTATCTCTTCTGCGCCGAACCACTCGTATATATAGAGAGCAAGGGGCATGTCGCTCTGGGTGCCATCGCCGTTGTCGATAGGGATGAGGCGTTCTCCGTAGCGAATTATAAGGCGCAGGAGCTCTATCTCTTGGCGTGTAGGGGGGATGTCTGGGCGGGTGGATGTCTCAGATGGATGGGTTTCATCAGGAGCCTCAGTGGTAGGATCTTCTTCTCCCCTCTCCCTCTCTTCTGTGCGTCTTCGCTCCTTTTGTAGGGCTGCTTGTCGGCTGCGAGCCTGCTCTTCGTTTGCCCTACCCATAAGATGATTAGAACGAGCAATTTTTACTTGCCGTAGGAGTAGCTCTTCGTCGATATGGAGAGATTGAGCTACGCTTTGGGCATAGACGCTTCGTTCTATGGTGTCTGGGATAAGTCCTATGCTGTGAACAAGATCATTGATAACGGCGGCCCGCCTTCCCGGGCTCGAAGCCATATCGTCTTGGAATAGTCCGGTTTTGAAAGAGATAAAGTCGACTTCGTGCTCCGAAATGTAGGTATTAAACTCATCGATGCTTCGGCTACGAGAGAAGGAGTCTGGGTCTTCTCCTGCAGGCAAGACGAGTACCCGTATGTGCATCCCCGCCTCAAGGAGCAGGTCAACCCCGCGAATTGCCGCCTTTATACCGGCAGCATCTCCATCGTAGAGTACGGTAATGTTTTTGGAGAAACGACGGATCAAGCGTATCTGTTCTCGTGTGAGGGCTGTACCGCTGGAGGCCACTACATTTTCGATACCGGCCTGATGCATGGCAATTACATCCATATACCCCTCCACCAAGTAGACCTTGTCTTTTTGAGCGATCGCCTTTTTGGCAAAATAAAGTCCGTACAATTCGCGACTCTTTGAGTAGATAATGTTCTCTGGAGAGTTTATGTATTTTGCCATTTTGTCGCTCTTTCCCATGATGCGCCCCCCGAAAGCAACGATACGTCCGCTTACGGAGTGTACGGGAAACATGATGCGCTCTCGGAAGCGGTCGCCTCCCGATCTTCCCTCACTGGGCTCGAAGCACAACCCCGTAGCGTACAAATATTTCGCATTATAGCCGGCTTGGGTCGCCGCTGTGAGTAGGGCATTATGCGAGGATGGGGCATATCCCAATTGGAATTTCTCGATCACCTCTTCGGTTACACCGCGGGAGTGAAAGTAGGATAGAGCGATACTGCGCCCTTCGTCGCCCTCTAGAAGTTGCTTCCCAAAGTACTCTGCTGCAAACTTTTGCACCAAGTACATGCTCTCTTGTTGGTTACGACGCTCTCGCTCCTCGGGGCTCTCTTCTCGTTCCTCTAGGGCTATCCCATATTTGCGAGCAAGGTAGCGAAGGGCTTCGGGGAAGGTCATTTTCTCCAATTTCATGAGGAAAGATACCGGAGTCCCCCCCTCACCACACGAAAAGCATTTGCAGATGTTTTTGGATGGCGATACGTGGAACGAAGGGCGACGATCCGCATGAAAAGGGCACAAGCCGATGTAATCCACACCCGCTCTGCGGAGTGAAACAAAGTCGCTGACTACATCAACAATATGTGCAGTATCAATGATTTTCTGTTTTGTAACCTCGTCTATCATTGCCTCTCTTGAGAGTCCTTTTGGAACTAATTTTGGTAGTATACACGACGCACCCGAGGTGCAAGGTCGGCAATAAGTTCGTAGGGAATGGTATCAATGGCTCTTGCAAGATCTTCAATCCGAGCCTCTTTATCACCAAAGAGTATTACCTCGTCTCCCTCTTGAGCCTCGGGGCACTGGCTTAGGTCAATCATGCAGGTATCCATGCAAACATTCCCCACAATCGGGCAGCGTTTGCCACGCACTACTACCCATCCTCTGCCGCAGCTCATGCGTCGGCTGTAGCCATCGGCATAACCAATGGGGATGATACCAATCTCACCTCCTTGAGTGAGATGTCCACGTCTACCATACCCAATCGTTTCATTTTCTGAGATATACGATTTTTGTAGTAGGGTGGTGCGCAACCGTACTGCCGGCTCTAGATGCTTATCCATAGTGGGGGATATACCGTACAACCCAATGCCAAGACGAACACAATCGAAAGCATATTGGGGGAATCTTTCGGTACCTGCAGTGTTGAGGGCATGGTAGAGGGGGCGGTATCCTGCGATCTCTGAGAACTGATCGGCCGTAGTGCGGAATACCTCAAGTTGATTGCGTGTGAAAGCATCTTCTTCCGGCATATCTGCGGCTGCCAAGTGCGTGAAAATACTCCGAGCACGTAGCAGATGGCTCTGAGCAAAAAAGCGAGCCAATTCGGGAATCTCGTCCGGACGGAATCCGAGTCTGTGCATCCCGGTGTCCACTTCGATGTGCACTCCGATATTGTCAAAGCCCTGTTTGTCAATTTTACTTGCAAGAGCACGTAGCAACTTCCACGAGAAGACCACGGGCTCTAGGTGCCACTCCAAAAGGGTGTCAAAGGCTGTTGGTTCCGGATTCATCACGAGGATGGGAGAGAGAATACCCTGACTGCGCAATTCGCGTCCCTCATCGGCCACGGCTACAGCAAGGGCGCCCACGTGCATTTGATCTAGTTTCTTGGCAACTTCGTAGGCTCCTACTCCATAGCCTTGTGCCTTGACCATGGCAATGCATTGCGTCCCTTGTGGTAGTTTTGAGCGGTAGTACTGGAGGTTGTGAGCCACAGCATCCAAATCGACCTCTAGGGTAGTCTCATGTACTTTGCGTGATAGCCTGTCCGAAATGCGCTCGCAATGAAAGGATCGAGCGCCTTTGATTAGGATACAAGCTTGGGAAAGCTGTTGAGGAACGTCGCTAGACAAGAAGTCTTCTACACTAGGGAAGAAATTCCTCTCGCCGATTTCTGTTGGGAAAAACTCCCGATAAGCAAATAGTTCTTTGCCTATCCCATAGAATTTACTAATCCTATACTTCCCGATGAGCTCGCCCACACGGCTATAAAGAGGGCGCTCGTTGAGGGCACTCTGCTGTATCTCGGTTAGGATAAGTACAGGCTCAAGATCGGCATCGCTTGCACGTTGTTGCTGGAAGTCGAGGGCGATCTTTAGGGAGTTGATGTCGTTGTTGTAAACATCGTTGATGATCAGATTATTCTTATTCCCTTCGATCAGTTCCAAACGCATTTCTACGGGTTCGAGCTTCGAGAATAGCTCGGGGTGATCAATTAACGAGGGGTTAATGATGATCATAGTGAGGATGCACGTAAGTACATTCTCTATGGAGGCTTGATCAGTAAAGGGGATTTCGATGGAGTATTCTATCCCCAAGACCAAAAAATTGAGCTTGGTAGTATCTCGCTCGGTCTCTATACTGCGAACGTAGAGGTGGGCTTTGGGGTCTTTTCTACTCCACCCTCGAGCACGAGAGAGTAGTCCTAGTCTTTGTAATCCTGCAGCTATCTCGGGCTCGTCCATGTTGTAAACAATGCGATCGCAACCACCAAAGAGTAGTAGTTTTTCGTCTACTTTTTGGGCAATGCTACTGAAGTTTTCTTGATGTGCCGAACCTATGTTGGTAATAACCCCGATGGTGGGTTTGATCACCTCTTCTATGCGAGCCATCTCTCCTAATTGGGAGATGCCTGCTTCGAAAATGGCGATCTGGTCCCCCGAAGTCATCTTGAGAACGGAGAGAGGTACCCCGAGTTGGGAGTTGTAGCTCCGTGGAGAACGTACTACACGATAGGTATCTGCAAGTAGTTGATAGAGGAATTCTTTGACAATAGTCTTGCCATTACTCCCCGTAACTCCTACGACAGGGATGTCGAATTCTCTACGCCATTCTGCGGCTATTTTCTGTAGAGAGCGAATAACATCGCGGACCTCCAGAAAGCTAGCATCGGGGTATTGCTGGGTTAGTTTGTCGAATTCATCTCTAACAACAAAGCTGCGAACCCCATGGTTATACAGTTGATCAATATAGAGGTGCCCATCACCAGTGACTGTACGGATCGCAAAAAACAATGTGCTCTGAGGGTGCATGAGGGAACGGCTATCGGTGAGAAAATGCTCAATGAAGACTTCACTACGAATTGCACATCGGTGAGCGTGTATCTTTTCCGCAATAGTCTGTAGAGTGTACATAGGGTCTTTATTCTCGTCTATTAGTTACATCCATTGGGAATGGCACCCTAGCCGAAGGTTTCTCTTCTTGAGTTTTTTCATCTTCTCTTGGGTGCTTTCCGAATTGCTAAGGTACATGTTTTTCGTGACTTTGAGGGGGCATAACAGCCCTTTTTTCTTCAGAAATACAGACAATCGCCTCTTCTGGATTTGTATAGAGCTAGCCCAACCTTAATCTTGTTTGTTAGTCATCATCTCTTCGCTAAAGCTGTGTTTTGTTACCTTTTTGTTGCCATTTTCTTCCTTTTTCGGGGCTAAAGCCGCAAGAAAATGGAACATTTCCTCTCGGGAAGACAATAAAAAAGCCCTCAATATTGAGGGCTAAATGCTTGGCTTTCAAGTTGTGATCAGGTCGGGATTCGAACCCGAGACCGACTGCTTAGAAGGCAGTTGCTCTATCCAGCTGAGCTACCTGACCAAGATCCATTCTGTGAAGATCCGGGCGCAAAGGTACAAAATCTGAACTAATCTACTAGCTTTTTGAGAGAAGCAAAACGGATAAGTATGGTTTTTTCTCCAGCGGTGTCGAAGTTGACATGTATTTTGGAGTCTTCTCCCTTGTCAAGTACACTCGTTACCACCCCTCGCCCGAATGTGGGATGTTGTACGGTATCTCCTACCGAGAAATTGGTGGCTCCCTTTGGGCCCCTTTTGGGGGCTTTCCTTTGTGAATAGGGGATGGGAATGGCTCGTTTACTGCCCGAAGCCCCTTGTAGAGATGGTGCAAAAGAGGCTTCTTTTTTTTCCGAAAGAGAAACCTTTTCTCCCTGAGAAGGAGTGGCGTTTAGAGTGGCAATATCTTTAAAATCTAGCCCAAACTCCCCATGTTGATTCTTGCTACTTTCCCACGAAGATAGAGGGGCAAAGTCATTGCTCCGGCTTGTGAATTTGAGGTCTGTCGAGCAGTTGTGTGGATTCAGATACCTCATGTCCAGATCCCTCAAGAAGCGGCTAGGGATCATGTATTCTGTCATACCATTGATGGCTCTATAGCGTGCAAAGGAGATCGAGCAATACTCTTTGGCCCGGGTAATTGCCACGTAGAGGAGCCGCCGCTCTTCCTCGATGTTTTCTTCTTCGGCACTCAGCATCGAGGGAAAGAGTCCCTCTTCTAGCCCAACAATGTATACGTAGTCGAACTCAAGCCCTTTGGCTGCGTGGATGGTCATTAGGTGCACGGCATCGGCATTTTCTCCCGTCTCTAGGTTGTCTGTGATAAGGGTGACGCCTTGGAGGAAAAGCACGAGCAGGTCATGTAGAGAGGTGGTCTCGCCTCGTTCGAAAAATAGCCCATCAGCTGAAGTTTCATCCTCAAACTCTTGTACTCCGGAGACGAATTCGTTTACATTCTCTAGTTGAGTGTGCCCTTCGATAGAGGTGTCTGCACGGAGTGTATCTAGGATTTGGGAACGAACAAGAATAGACTGTACCCACTCCACAAGTGTTTTGCCCTCGGGATTATAAGTAATATCGCGGATTAGCTCTAGATAGGCCGTGAGTTTGGTGCGGGCAGACGAAGGGAGAGCATCCGGTCGAGCTATAAGAGACTCTGCTGCAGCGAAAAATGAGGATTTGCTGTTGTTGGCTTCCGTTCGGATTAAGGACAGCGTTTTATCACCAATCCCCTTACGAGGGTATTTGGCCGCACGCTCAAAGGCTTCGTTGTTATGAGGGTTTGCAATGAGTTGCAGATAAGCTAGTACATTTTTGATCTCAGCTCTACTATAGAAGGCAATGCCCCCATAGATACGGTATGGGATACCTGCCTGGCGCAACTGATCTTCGAAGAGACGACTCTGTGCATTCGTGCGATAGAGTATAGCAAAGGAGCCGTAGGTGCTATTGGGGTGGCTGCGGTAGCGTTTGTAGATAGACTCTACAACGTGCTGAGCCTCTCGGTAGCCGGACTCCATCTCGTGGAGATCGATTTTTTCTCCTTTGCCTCGGTTCGAAAAAACCTCTTTCTTAATTCTGTGTACGTTGTGCTCTATCAAACTATTTGCCAGCGCCACAATGCGTTGGGAGGAGCGATAGTTTTCTTCGAGCTTGAAAAGCCGTGCCGAGGGGAAGGTGTGCGTGAAGGTGAGGATGTTTTGCATGCTGGCTCCACGGAACGAATAGATGCTTTGGGCATCGTCTCCTACAGCGAATATCCGTTGTTTTGCCTCTACCAGACGGCGTGCTATCAAGTACTGGGAGGGGTTGGTATCTTGGTACTCATCGATAAGTAGATAGTCTACACTTGCAGCACACTCTGCTTGTACATCGGGGTGATCTCGTAGGAGAATGTTGAAATAGTACAAGAGGTCGTCAAAATCCATGGCATTGGCTTGACGGCATTGTGCTACGTAGGCTGCGTAGACGGAGTGCAACATGGGTACCCCTCGTCGGTAGTCGTACTCTGTGTATTCGCCTCCGGCAGCATAGCCTTCGGGGGTGATTAGGTTGTTTTTGCAATGCGAAATTCGCCCCAATACCAACTTAGGAGTGTAGGCCTTTGGGTCGAGCATCATGTCTTTTACAATGCGTTTGACAAGGCTTTTACTGTCGCTCGTATCATAAATGCTGAAGTTGGGAGTGAACCCGAGAAGCGGAGCGTATATACGAAGATAGCGCGAAAAGACGGAGTGAAAAGTCCCCAATTTCATCCGAAAGGTATCCCTACTTCCGACCATCACTTCCACGCGGGAGAGCATCTCTCGAGCCGCTTTGTTGGTAAAGGTGAGAGCCATGAGTTTGTGAGGGTCATACCCTTCCTCAAGTAGGTGAGCTAGCTTGTAGGTGAGTACACGTGTCTTACCGGATCCTGCTCCGGCAATTACCAAGGCTGGGCCATCGTCGTAGAGTACGGCCTCGGCCTGAGCAGGATTAAGTTCTTTTTCGTAGTCTATCATTGGTGACGGAGTAGAGCCTCTATCTTCTCAATCAGAAGCTGTCGAGCTAGATCATCGTTCAGTATATGCACCGTATCGTGTAGCCATTTCTCCACTTGTTTTTGGGCGTCATGTAGATGTCCCTCATTGCTTCCTATCCCTTTGAAGTCTCCCCAAGTGAGGAGCTCGGTATGAGTGCGACAGAATACAAAAGAGTGCAGTATGTCGGGGAAGTTCTCTCCGTTATCGAGGAGGGGGAATAGGGGGCGATAGTCGCGTATGAAGCGGTAGAAAGGCCCAATAATGTAGGGCGAAATATGCTGAGCGATAGAAGAGAATTGCACGGGAGTCAGGTGATTGACCGACTTAAGATGCATGTATAGATGCTTAAACTTGAGTCGTTTGATGGAGATAGATACCTTATTGTGCCACTCTTTTAGGAGGTCAGCATTCTCTATAAAGATGCAGTTGTATAGGCTGGCAAAGAAGCGTTCCTTTACGTTGAAGGACTCGGGAGTGACAATATTCAGCTTCTCTTGCCGGAGAGGGGAGTGCTGGATTAGTCTCTTCCAGAGGCTCACAGAGTAGGCATCCTCTGCTACAATGAGGGAGGGAGCTGCCTCTGTGGAATTTGTGTAGTCAATGATGGCAATAATCTGTTTGCGGAGCGTTGTGGTCATCTCACCCACTATAATGCCATTCCCTTGCAGTAGATACTCAAACATCTCGTGGCGCAACTCGGGCTGAGCGCAGTTTAGGGCATAGTCTGTAGCTAGCTCTCTGTCGGGGTATCTCTCTAGTAGCTGTCGTTGCCAATTGATAGCTTCAAGCTCTCCCTCTACAAACTCCCAAACATCATCGTAGCAGCGGAACTCTCCATTGATGGCGAGCCCTTCTTCGTAAATCTCTTCGAGTTTAGAATAGTGCTCTTCTCGGAGTATATTATTGCTGTCGAAATACTTGCGTCTGAATGATTCGTAGTTCTTGAGATCGCTGATCCCGATGCTCAATCGCACAGACCGCCCTCCCTTGTAGCTTACATATAACGAGGTGTGACGTGGGGTATAGGCTCGGTGTCCCCAGGGGTAGCCATCTTCGTGTTTTTGCAAATATAGAGAGACAGCTTCTATATGCTTGCAGGTGCCTAAGCCATTGGTTCGGAAGTCGAGGCACGAACAGAAGTTCTTGTCACTACGTACCCCTCTAAAGGCAACGCGGTAGTGATTTGCCCCATTGTGTACCAAATAGTCTCCCCATATTTTGTTGTCATCGAGGTGCTCAACGATAAATTCATTATCGCGTGCAAACTCATGTCGAAGGGCAACTTGCCACTCTTCAACCGTCATTCCTTCCGGGCAAAAGCGATTTGATAGTTTAGGTCTTTCCATACTGTCTCTATATGAATATATCCTTATATAATCCGACCAAAGATACGCAACAATTCTCTGTAGTGATGCTTAGTAATGCCCTATGGTCAGGTACCTCCGAAAGGGAAAGTGTGGAGGAAAGAATCTCCGTCGCCCCCTGAGGGGGCATTAGGGCTCCTTATACATGTTTTTTATCTCAGCTTGGTAATGCTCGTAGATCACCTTACGACGCAGTTTGAGTGAAGGGGTAATCTCGTTTCGATCCATGCTGAAAGGTTCGCTGATGAGGGTGATACGTTTGATTTTCTCAAAGGCAGCCAATCCGGCTTGTAGCTCCTCTATGTGGGCCATGGCAATTTGTTGCACTGCCGGCATACGAGCTATTTGATCAAGAGGGCTTGAGGCGTCTATGTTGGGATCTCGCTCTTGGGCGAGGGAGATAAGGAGCGACCAATTGGGGTAGATAAGTGCGGAAACAAATTTGTATCCATCGGCTACGACGGCCACTTGCTCGAAAAGCCGATGAGCTGTAAGGAGGTTTTCGATTTGCTGTGGGGCAATATACTTCCCATTGGCAGTCTTGTAGAGGTCCTTTAGGCGCTCTGTGAAAAAGAGGGTACGCCCTTCTAGACGCCCCGCATCGCCCGTGCGGAACCATCCATCTTCGGTAAAAGCCTCGGCATTGGCAGCCTCGTTGTGGTAATATCCCGGGGTAATTGTTTCCCCTCGTAGCTGGATTTCATTATCCTCAGGAGCGATGCGCACTTCTATTCCTTCAAACACTTCGCCGATAGATGATAAGACAAAACCACGTTCGGGGTAGGCTGAGACCGTGGCACAGGTTTCGGAGAGTCCATATCCTATAATGATGGGGATATCTACCGCATTCAAGAATTCATTGATAGGCTCGCTCAGCAAGGATCCTGCTGTGGGGAAGAAGCGCCCGTTTTGTAACCCGGTGGCACGTTTCAGTAGGTAGTAGATGGTGTGTTTATAAACCCAATGCTCAAAAGATAGAAAGAGGGGTGCGGGTTTATACTGGTTCCAATAGTCCAGTTTATAGCGTTTCCCCACTTTGATAGCACGGCGGAATATGTTGGCCATCAGGCGTGGCGAGTTGTCAATGTGCGCCATAACCCCTTGATACACTTTCTCCCAATAGCGAGGAACGTTGCACATGAGAGTGGGCTTGATTTGTGGCATCAACTCTTGTATTCGCTTGGGGTTGGAGACAATAGCAACACGCACTCCCAAGGCCCAGCATACATATACCCAAGCTTTCTCGAATATATGGCTAAGGGGGAGGAAGTTCACCGAGGTGTCGTTGGGACCAATGGAGGGATAAACCTCGTGGTGCCGTCGGACTTGCTCTACAAATGCGTGGTGAAGCACCTGTACGCCCTTAGGCTCTCCTGTGGTCCCACTCGTGTAGATGAGGACAGCAAGGTCTTCGCCTCGCGCCTCACTCATGCGAATTTTTACTTTCGTTTCGCTCGGCATAGAGTCTCCGATGCGAATGAACTCGTCATAATATATCGAGGTCTTATCGTCGAATTGGCGTACTACTTGCCGATCGAAGATTATAATTCGCTCAATTTGCCCCCGTTCGTGCTGTACTTGATAGGCATTATTGTACTGATATTGCTCGCCTACAAAGATGGTTTTGATCCCGGCACTACATGCAATAAAGTAGACTTGATCCGGAGAGCAGGTAGAATAAAAGGGAACAGAGACTCCACGCAAGGCAAAGATCCCGAGTTCGGTATATAACCCTTCGCTCCTATTGGGGCTGTAGATCCCGATGCAATCTCCCGGTTCTACCCCGAGTTGGGCAAGCCCTTTGGCTGCCAGCATACAATTTTGGGCTACAGTCTCGCCCGTAAGCCACTCCCATTCTTGTGTTTGGGGGTTGAGTTGTTTCAGTATTCTGTGGGAGTGGTAGTTGCTCTCTAGTAGCCCAATGATTTGGGATAGGTGGGTAAGTTGCATAAGTTTGTCTCTTGATGCTATTATAAATCATGTAGGGACGAGACTCAGTCTTGATGCCTCACCCCATACAAAGGTACCGATTTTGCCGTAAGGATAGCTCTTTTATCGCGAGATAACTTGTAAATATCACACTAGAGGGGTGCTATGAGAATCGTAAAACTAGGATAATAGAGAATGACTATTTGGGATTAGTTTACGGCCATTTTCAAGGATTTGCAGAGTCTGCCCTTCTTCTTCTTCTGTGATATTGCTCTTGCTTCCCGGATAGCTTCTTAATTCAGTTTATAGATCCTATTCCGTCCCAAAATATTGTGTTTTCAAGGAAGACAAGGATTGGAATCTAAAAGGTTTGGGACCTACTCACATAGTCATCGAGTCAGAACTCGTATAGTAAGATTCAGTAAGAAAATGTCTAAAGGCTTCCATAAATGGAAGCTCAATTTTGCGACCATCCTCTAGTTTTGCGTATATTTTTTTCGTGCATATCTCTGATGGAGTGCAGGCATTGAAATATGCGAAATAGCATAATAGTGTTCGCAAAAGGTTTACTGGCGTATCGTATCCCTCAATCTGAGGAAGCTCAATATTCATAGACCAAATATTGTTATAGCCGAATGGTGCTTGTTTTTCAATAACGCCATCCATCTCCAAATCGACTCACTCTTTCTCACATATCCAGATAATGCGATAGGCATTATCGTATTTATAGGGGTTTTTCTCTTCCCCTTTGTAGTAGCGGCATTCCCTTATTAGCTTTTGTGCCTTATCCATGTCGTTCATTACTTCTTTTATTGAGACTTTCGATATCCTATTCCGCGTATTCTATCTAACAACTCTTTGAAGTAGTTGTATGAAGAGCCTGTTTTCAGCCGCTCGTCGTTCATGGCAAACCCCTTGATGATGTACTCTCGAAAGTGTAGTGTTGCCCACATACGGAATAGAGTTTCTAGCGTTACATAGTGCAACTGAGTTTGTCGAAAAGCTCACCGCCAACAATGACGGAGGTGGAAAGTCTTGATTGTATATAATAAATTAAAGGATGGAGTATATTAGAAATACTATGACTTTAGGTAGAAAATATCCCCTGCCATACACTCCAATGGCAGGGGATAAGTGTGATAATAAAACCTCTAAATAGAGATGGAGTGATGTTCTTGTTACGAGCGATCCGCCGCTTGTCTTATTCTGTTAGCAAGGTCGACTAATGTCCCCTTAAATTGTTCTGTTTCTCCTTCTGTAAACTTTGTGGGTTTACCATTAATACCATTTTGCTTGAGGTGAAACCGTGATATCGGTTCCCTGAAAGACCTCCGTGCAATTCCAAGCCATGTTGATCTCTGAGGACTAATAAAAGCGCCTCAAAATATCTGTTTTGAAGCGCTTTTTGTGTTCAGCCTCCTATCCCGATTTGTAACTACTTGACTTTTAGTATTGTTTGTGGAGCATATCGCTCTTTTAGTATTGATACCATACAGTACCACAAAATACCAACTCGCTAAATTCGAGTGTGTTGTTTCGTCTCTTGGTACTTCGTGGTGCTTGATATGGTGCGAAAAGAGTGTACAAAATCGTGTACACCTAAAGGAGATCGAACTTGTTCATCTCCTTCCTTTTCAGTTCGTCTACTATAGCAACATAAGGCTTCATAGCATCGTAGTCCGAGTGTCCCGTCCATCGTATGATTACCTCAACCGGTATTCCTAGTTGTAGGGCGGTAACAACAAATGTTCTGCGTGCACAATGGCTGGTTATTAAGGCGTACTTAGGATAGTATTCGTCATACCTCTTATTCCCTCTGTAGTAGACTATGCGAGTTGGGGAGTCAAGCCCTGCTAATTCTCCGAGCTCCTTTAGATACATGTTGTATTTTTGATTTGAGATGACCGGGAGGGCTGCATCATTTGGCAGGTGTGTATTGGCATACTTGTCTAGTATTGCTCTAGCCTTAGAATTGAGTTCTATTGTCAATCCATCGTCCGTTTTCTGTGTGACTATGTGGATTGCGTTGCCGTGTATATCCGATTTTTTGAGGGCACGAACGTCCGAGTAACGCAGCGAGGTGTAACAACAAAATAGGAATATATCTCTTGTCGTCTTGAGGTAGTTCTTCTGGTCGGGGATATGGTATTCCTGTAGTTGTCGCAGTTCTTCTAAGGATAGGTAGATGATCTCTTTGTGGTTCCCATCAGTCCCCTTTAGTTTCGGCTTGAACTCAATATCCGCATTGCCGTTGTAGTATTTCTTCTTTCGTGCCCAGCGGAGGAAGAAGCGCACGAACTGATAATCTTTGTGTATCGTTGTGTTTTTCAATCCTTGAGACAATAGGGAGTCTATGAACGTCTGGAGCAGCTCTGTGGTGATGGCTTGGAATGGCTTGTCTTTTACGACGGAAAGAAAATGCTTCCTAACCGTATTGTTCTTTTTTAGCGTTGCTTCTGCCCAACTGTTCTTCTTCCCTACAGTGTTTATGTATTCGTCAAATGCCGACCTGACGGAAACATATTCTTCTTCGAATATGCTCTTTCGTCCGATCATGTCGTAGAAGAGCATCCGTACCTCTTCCTTGTTTGGTACTCTTTTTTCTATGAGTTCATATCGAGCGAATACTTCATTGATCTGTGCTTTGTACTCTTCGATTGTCCGGTTGATTTCGGCAGCGTCTTTCGCTCCCGGTGTGACACGCTCTATTTCTGCATCCCATTGATCTAAGTCAACCTTCCTGCCGAGTGGAAAATCGAAAGGGCGTTCTCCGCTAATGGTAACACGCATACGAATAGCAAGGTCGGTAGTGTCGCTTGCTTTCCGCTTGTGCAGGTTGAACTTAATGCTTCGCTTGATGAACATTCATCTAACGTATTTTCAGCTCGCCTTTCCCGAGCAATAGCCAGTCTGGGAGAACGCCAAAATCGAGACACACATAAGCCAAGGCGTCTATATCTATCGCCTTGTAGATTGGTTTATCTAGGTCTCCTTTGATCCGGTAGTACTTCACGAGATTAAAGTTGTGCTCTTCGCAGAAGGACTTCAACCCCGTTGTTCTCCCCAGCTCCTTTGCTATTGATATGGCTTCGAAAAAGCGTCTCTGAATGTCTATCACTTGAGGGTTAATAGTCTTCTTCATGCTAATTGTAGAATTAATTGACTATATTTGTGTCGTTCTATTGATTGGTTATGGATGTAGAAACATTAAAACTTATTTTAGACCTACAACATAATGTTAGTATGGCTAATCGTATATTGGGCGATATTTTTCTTGCGCTTAATCATAATACGAAAAATGGAAGTATTCCTGATTACAACTATCATGTAAACCCTTCAATGCAGTCTTGTTCAACCTTCATTATAAAGGAAATAAGAAGGCTAAGATCACGTGTGGAAGAGCTTGAAGAAAGAGAGCGTCAAACTAGTAAGTCCTAATATTGAGCTAATTATCTGCCACATTCTTATTATTGCCTCTTGTCTTCTTATTCTAGCCTTGTACTCCAATTCTTTATTTTGGAGTACAAGGTTTTTCTTCTCGAGTAAGTATATTTCGTTTTGCTCTAAAAATCGTTTCTCGTACCCACCCATCAGCTCTATGAAGTCGATGCCTTGTGGTAAAATCCGAAATATGTTATCTCCACAATACTCTCCATATTCATCTCTGCTAAGGATGTCACCAAGCGTATCATTATGAAAATCAGTATTCTCTATCGTGAAGCAACCATTATTATCAATACATCCACGTAGAACGTTGTCTAACGATTTTGCTAATTCTAGTGTCATGATAAGCAGCGAGGAAACTCAAGGTCGGGGCTTTAGAATGTCACACCAGCTCTCACCGAGATAGAGTTTAGCATCATTCTTTCATCTCCAATCTTCCAATCTTCCATTTTTCCAACATTCTTTATCATGGAGACATTCTGTTGTTGCATATTGAATCCTATAGCAGCATAAAGGGAAAGTTTGTCTGTTATAGACATATCCAATCCAACAGAAGGCTCTAAAGTAATCCCGGGAGCGTCTTTTATATCCTGGAAAGCATCAAAAGTGTACCCAGCATTCAGTCTTAGAAAAGGGCTTAAAGTACCTGCCTTTATGAAGTTGTATTTTGCACTAAGAAATACGGGGATTGGCAATGACTTGTGTCTCAGTATTTTTTCAGTCCTATATGATATGTCAAGAACCTTTACATCTTCAATCTTTACTAGGCTGATGGCGTTGGAGTATCCGACAGAAACTCCAACGCCAAAAAACAGGTATTGATTCAGTCTGTATCCATTAACCATTGAGATGCTGTAGGTGTTGTTTCTGTACTTATCAATGCCTATTGCAGTTCCTACTTCGACCGATTTTTCATACCCTGTTTTCGTTTGAGCGTTGGCACCAAACGTTAGTCCAAAGATGCAGATTGTTGTGAGTAATAGTTTCTTCATTGCTTTCATTGTTATGTAAATAATATTGTTAGTTTCTTTAGTTATTTTACCGACATGCAGAGTAGTACACGATACATTCCGTAGATGTCTTCGAAGGAGACCTCAAATGGGGGGTATTCCGGGTTGATTGATACACACTTCACTTTTTCGGTATCGTCTGATGGGAATACTCTCTTAATAACACTTCCGTTACACGTGTCAAGCACGTAGACCTTACCCCAATCTATGAATGCACGTTCGTTTATCTTCTTAATGAATATCTGAGATCCGGCAGGGTATTCCGGAGCCATGCTATCGCCTGCTACTGGCATTGCAAAGTCTGCCCCTCTTATTGGAGATACGACCCGCTCGCAATCATTCTCTTTGACGGATACGACAAAGTCGTTGAGGCTACCTCCTTGTGCTGCGATAGGGAGTAGTGGAACTAGGCTTATCTCGTCTTCTGACTTCTGACCTGCTACGATTACGCCTTCAGCTTCATTTCCCCTTAGCATTTCCCCCTCGCCAGTGAGAAGCCAGGAGGTTTTGAGTTCGGGGATGGCATTAACGATTTTGTTTTCGTCAAAGGTGTTTCGTTTATACCATGCTGATAGGTTTTGCGTGGATATTCCTAAGAATTCCGCAAAAGCAGCCTTTGTTTGGAATCCCTTATACTCCATTATCTTATTGAGTATTAGTGTCCTATCTACTTTTATCATAACTTTCTAAACAATACTGTTGTTTATATCAACATTTCTGTTTACCTTTGCAGGTGCAAAGCGATACTTTGCTGGCTGACTTGCGCAAGCGAGCGCAAACAACATTGTTGTAAAGCCCAAAGATAAGCGTTTTTGCCAAAAGAATAAACGAATAGTAATAAATAATTGAGGTAATGAACGAGTACGGATTTAGGCGAGGCTACTCGCAGGTGCGCCAAAAGGACGCCAAAAAGGTAATGGAGCAAATCAAGAAGGCTCTAGGAATAACTACCAATGTAAGCTGGAATGCACGGCTTAATGGGAAGGTAGAGCCGAAGATGTCCGAAGCGAAAGCCATTGAGAAGGTGTTCGCCGAGTATGGCATCACGGAAGTGTGGGGGAGTGAGGTATGAATCCCGACAAGCGAATCATCGATATGACGGCAGGAGAGTTTGCCGAGGTGTTGGCAGACGCCTTGCGAGGCTCTTTAACCAAGTCGAATGGTGAGACGAAGCCCGAGATGGCTAAGCAGTACGTGTATGGGATTGCGGGTATTGCGAGTCTCTTCAATTGCTCTAAAACGACCGCAAGCAGAATCAAGGCAAGTGGGAAGATAGACGAAGCCATTAGTCAATCGGGGAGGTTGATAGCGGTAAATGCGGATCTAGCCCGGGAGTTGATGAGAAAGAAGTGATGAAGACATTCAAAGATTTAGAATTTAAACTACACGATTTAAGTCGCTTGGAAGGAGAATGCACGAAGCACGCTAGAATGTTCTTCCCTAATGGCTATGGTGTATTGGTATTATTCGGTAAGAAATTCTACTCCAATGGATTTGACACCCACGAGCTCGCCGTAATAAGAAAGTGTGGTGATGGTTATTCAATGGCATACGATACCCCCATCACAAACGATGTCCTTGCGCACCTTACAGAGGATGAGGTTACGGAAGCAATGATTAAGGTTCAGAAATTATAAAAAAGAAAAAATATGGAACTAGCAAGACAAGAAACAATGACCTCACTACAGATTGCAGAGGTCACGGGGAAGAACCATAAAGACGTCCTCAGATCAATTCGAGAGATGGAGAACGCATGGACAAAAATCACTGGGCGCAATTTTGCGCTGAGTACCTATACGGATAGGTCGGGCAAGTCCAACCCATGTTATCAGCTCACGAAGACGGAGTGCTTGTACGTGGCTACGAAGTTCAACGATGAGGCAAGAGCGAAACTTGTGATTCGCTGGGAAGAATTGGAGCGTCAGAATGCGCAGCCCTCCATCCCACAGAATTTTGCAGAAGCGTTGCGACTGGCAGCGACCCAACAAGAGCAACTAGAGGCTCAACGAGCTGAGTTGGAAGCCGCCGCCCCGAAGGTAGCGTTTGCCAATGCGATGCTGGCTAGTAAGAATAGCTGCCTAGTAGGCGAGTTAGCCAAGATCATTAGCCAAAACGGCTATACGATAGGGCAGAATCGCCTATTCCAATGGCTGAGAGAGAACGGCTATCTAGGCAGGGTAGGCGAATACTACAATGTGCCGAATCAGCGGTATGTCGAGCAGGGTTTGTTCGAGGTGAAGCGGAGCACCCGTAGCGGCTCAAGTGGCGAGTTGTACAACATTACCACGACCAAGGTAACGCCCAAGGGACAAGAGTACTTCCTACAGAAGTTCATAAGAGCATAAATCAAACAACAACGAAACAACGATATGAAAAGAATCACGATTAAGCGGATGATCCTCTCCTACTTCCGAGGGATTAAGAGCTTGGCAATTGACTTTAACCCCAACGGAGAAACCCGAATCTCCGGGGATAACGGAACGGGTAAGAGTACGATACGCAATGCCTTCCTATGGTGTGCTTTCGGCAAGGATGCGGAGGGTCGTACCGACTACGAAATTTTCCATAAGGGCAGCGATGGCGAGCCTATGAAGAAGGTAGACGCAAGCGTAACCCTCTTGCTTGATGTGGACGGAGTGGAATATAAGTTCGCCCGAACCCTTCGCCAAAAGTGGGTAAAGCCGAATGGTCACACCGAAGAAGTCTACAAGGGCAACGAGACGATTACCAGTGTAAACGATGTACCAATGAAGGTTGGAGAATACTCGAAAGCCGTAGACGATATTATACCGGAGGATACCTTTAGACTTCTAACCACTCCTGAGTATTTCCCAACGCTTCCATGGAAAGAGCAGCGTTCGGTGCTTATGTCGATAGTCGGAGGGATAGAAGACGAAGAGATAGCAGGAGACAACACCGACTTCCTCGCTCTTGTAGGCAAACTCAAAGGTAAGGATCTAGACGGCTACAGAAAGGAGCTGTCAGCCGCACGCAACAAGGCAACCGAAGAACTAAAGACCATCCAACCACGCATAGATCAGATTATGCAGATGGATGCCGAGTTGCAGGCTCCCGACAGCAATAGAAACCTGGCAGAAGAACTCAATGCGATTGAAGAGAAGATAAAGGCAAAGGAAGAGGAGATAAAGACAGCCGGCCTACACACCAATGACGAGAAACAGAAGCGCATAACAGAGCTGGAGGATTGTATCGCCAAGAAGAAGGAGGCAGTGGCAGCTATTGAGGATGATGTACAAAACAGAAATCGAGAGGCGAGAAATGAAGCCCAAAAGCGAATCGATGTCGCAAGTGAATCTCTACGAAAAGCCAATGAGGCAAAGAGGGCAATCAAGAGGCGCATTGACGAGGATACATACAAAATAACAAGTGCAAATAACCGAATATCGTCCCTTCTTGACGAGAAAAACAGCCTTGCCGAGGAGTGGAAGAAATGCCACAGCAGTAGTTATACTCCGGGTGTTTGCTCCCTATGCGGACAACCCCTGCCTGCCGACCGACAAGCGAGAGCCGAAGAGGAGTTCAACGCTCACAAGGCTAGCGAACTAAAGCGAATCGAGAAGAGAGGTGCTGACATTAACCAAGATCTTAAGAGCCTAGACGAACTCACAGCTGACTATTCGGCGAGCGTGGCAAAGGCTAAAGAAGAACTCCAAGAAGCGGAGGCTTTCGAGAAAGAACAGATGGCAGCTGTGCAGGCGATTCAAGACGAAGGTGTTGCGTTTGTGGATATGCCTATAGATGTAGCGGAGATCAGAGGCGAAATAAAAACATTGAGAGAAGAAATTGAGACAATACGCAAGGAGGAAGCCGAACAAGTCTCTTCTGTAGTGGAACGAATCGAAGAGGAGCGTAACAGCCTCCGAAGAGAGCGTGAGCAACTCAAAGAGCTTGAATACAAGTCAAAGACAAAGGATACCTACAAGAGACAGATTCAAGCATTGGAAGAACGAGGACGTGCCATTGCGCAGAGCATAGCCGATACAGAGCGTACAGAGCAGGTTGTTCTTGAGTTTGTTAAGGCCAAGATTACCGCACTAGAGAGCCGTGTTAATGGCTTATTCAGTACCCTGAGATTTAAGCTATTCAACTACACGATTGACGGCAACCCAAGCGAAACCTGCATCCCTCTCATTGATGGTAAACCATATGGTGTAGCCAACACGGCAGCACAGATAAACGCAGGCTTAGAGTGTATCAATATCCTTTCTGAGACCAAGGGCGTAACAGCACCCATATTCATAGACAACAAAGAGCGTGTAAACCGCCTAGTGCCAATAAGGGCGCAACTCATAACGCTAAAGGTAACAGAGGACGAAGAACTAATTATTAACAACTAATCAACTCGTAAAATGAACGAAAAGAACGAAGCTGCCGTAGCAGCACAACAGTCCACAGCCATACAACAGCTGCCAAAAGACATTAGCGCACAAGTACTCACCAAGGTAGAAGCCTTCGAGCGTAGCGGAGAATTGAAAATACCGTCAGACTACAGCCCGGAGAATGCCCTAAAGAGCGCCTACATTATTCTTTCAGACCCTGAGAACAACTTGCTGGAGAAGTGTTCGAAGTCAAGTATCGCAAACGCTCTTCTCAAGATGGTAATTTGGGGGCTCTCCCCCCTCAAAGGACAGTGTTATTTCATCCCCTACAAGGATCAATTGAAATGTACACCGGACTACTCAGGCAACATTGCACTAGCCAAGCGATACGGTGGTCTTAAGAGCATAAAGGCTAATGCGATATTCCAAGGAGACGATTTCGAGTTTGCCGTTTGTCCTGATGGTCACAGAGAGATTATTAAGCACAAGCAGACCCTCCAAAGTATCAATACTCCGGTAGTAGGTGCTTATGCAGTAACAGAGCTGCAAGATGGCACTAAAGACACCGAAATAATGAGTATTGAGATGATCCGTAAGGCGTGGGAGCAGGGAGGAGCCAAAGGGGTAAGCCCGGCACACCAGAAGTTCACCGACCAAATGGCGTGCAAGACGGTAATCAATAGAGCTTGTAAGTTGCTCATAAGAAGTAGCAATGATTCTGTCCTGTTCGGAGCTGGTGAAGATGATGATCAAGAGAAGGCAGAAGATGCAAACGACATCATCACAGAGCAGGCTAATAATGGTGAGTTTGTGGATTTTGACGAGGTAAAGAAACCTCAAGAAGAGCAAGCAAAAGAAGAGCCTACAGCACAAGAGAACGCAGAGGCTCCATTCATGTAAAACGAGACATGGAATTGCGAGTAATAGCAACCGGAAGTAAGGGCAACGCTTACGCTCTAATTAGCGAGGATGGGAGCATTCTCCTACTAGAGTGTGGCGTGCCACTCCTGAGGGTAAAAGAGGCAATCGATTGGCAGATAGGCAAAGTTGTTGGTGTGCTATTGACCCATATCCACGGAGACCACGCAGGGCACGTGAGAGATTTTCTAAAAGCTCGCCTACGTGTACATACAAGCCAAGGCACAGCGGAAGAGTTAGACCGGTATGGAGTAACCCCTACAGAGCGTCAGATGGTTCGTATCTGCAACAGTGGCAGTGAGATTATAGGCGACCTTAAGGGGTTTAGAGTGATCCCTTTCTCAGTTGAACATGATGCTCCGGATCCTCTCGGATTTCTTATTCATCACGGAGAAAGCGGAAAGGTGTTATTCGCTACAGATACCTACTTCATTCGCAATCGGTTCAAAGGGGTTGGACACATGCTTATTGAGTGTAATTATCAGCCCTCAATCGTTGCGGATAACTTCTTCAGTGGACGGCTAAATTCGGCAATGTGGCGAAGATTAGAGACAAGTCACATGAGCTACGATAATTGCCTAAAGTTCGTAAAAGCAAATCAGGACAAGGATCTGCGCAATATTGTACTTCTACATTGGAGCGAGGGAAATAGTAATCCGGACTCAATGAGACAAGGAATAGAAGAAGCAACAGCCATTCCTACAAGCGTGGCACGTGCAGGATTAAGAATACAACTAAACAAGACACCATTTTGAATATGAAAGACATACCAGAGTTCGCAACATTTACTAAGCCGGGCGAGAAGGCTAGGACTCTTAGAGAGTCCGTGAATGGGCAATTGAAGTTCTCAAGAATTCCGATACGCAGAAGGCAACTAAGATATGAGGTTGAGAATTTTACGAATTGGATTGCACGTTTAATCCAATCTGAACTTGAAATGTGTAAGGAAGATCCGACCTATCCACGATTCTTCTCCGGAGGGAATACTTCACTCTTGATTATCGCAGAAGATAGGGGGGAAATCGTACAAGCAGAGATAGGCACGGAAGATCAGATAAAGATGCTAAGAGAAATAGCCTCTCAAGACACAAGCGAGTATAAAGAGATCTAGGTTTTGAGTATGAAAAAGCAAGAAATAAAAGGTTGGGCAGCCTACCTAGGGATTATAGCAATGGGCATTATTGGGCTTATGTTGTTGTTGGGAGATCCTCTAGAGACAGCAAGCAATAGAGAGGTACTTCTATGCTTCGCCATGAAGCCTCTAGGTGCGCTTATTGGGTGGTTTGCGATGCGCCTGATGGACAAGGCTATAGACAAGGGACTATTCCCTGATTCTGTGCTAAGATGGGCAAATCCCAAAAACGACAAGGAGGGCTGAGTATGGGACGCCCAGCAAAAGAGACCGTCGACTACTTTCCGCACTACGTCAAGAGCGGACGTACGATATTCATCCTAGAGAGCAAATTTGAGAATGATGGCTATGCCTTCTGGTTCAAGTTGCTAGAGATCCTCGGAGAGTCGGAAGGGCATTATTACGATTGTTCTATTTCTAACAATTGGGAGTACCTACTTGCTAAGACAAGATGCGATGAAAATACAGCCAATGAAATAATAGAAACGCTTATCTCTCTTGGGAAAATAGACGGCGAATTATGGAACGAAAAACGGATAATTTGGTGTAAAAACTTCGTCGATAACCTCTCATTTGCTTACAATAAACGACACGTAAAACTACCATTACGCCCTAGTTTCTGTGGAGAAAACTATATGTGCGATGGAGTTTCCGGAGAGAAAACTATATGTGCGATGGAGTTTCCGGAGAGAAAACCCGACAAAGAAAAGAAAAGAAAAGAAAAGGAAATATTACTAGCAGATAAATCTACTAGTAATAATCGGGTATTATTCGTAGATGAATCTACTCATAATACCCTATATCAAAAAGAAGAAATAAATCAAGAAGAAAAAGTTGTCACAAAAGGACGAGTCGTAAGATTCACGCCACCAACTGTCGAAGAAGTTAGAAACTACATCTCAGAGAAAGGTTACGAAGTCAATGCGGACAATTTTGTTGATTTCTATGAATCAAAAGGCTGGATGATCGGTAAAAACAAGATGAAAGATTGGAAAGCTGCTGTTAGAACTTGGAATAGAATGAACAACAATAGGGGACGAGATTCGAAAAAACAGACGTTAGACGTTAATTCGGAATGGAGGTGAAACAATCAAACTGCGAATTTGGTCGAAATTTTGGCTTGTGAGCGATTTTCTATTGAAAGATGATAAACTAATCCACTTGAATTTTTTAGTGCGTTAGAATCGGAATAAGACGGCAAAAAGAAAATGGGCACAAAGATGACAATAGAACAAGAGAACGAAATGCTTCTAAAAGCGCAGGAAGAGGGGCGAAAACGTATCGGATACGAAGAGGAAAAGCCGATTAAGCGTGTGAATATAGACGCAGCTATGGAAGAACTAGACAAGACAGGCTCTTTCGCAACCTTTCTTCGTTATCCCGAACGTGAGTATGACATGAGCAATGCCCTAGAGCTGGTCACTCGAATTGGGAAGAAGAGAAGCCCTAGGTTTGTTATTGATGATGATAACCGCCTTGCTTATGAAAATTTTATCAAATGGCTGCACTGCGATGAAAGCATGGTGAGTATAGACCCTATTACGAATAAGCTGGTTAAGGGAAACCTAAAGAGTGGAATTTATATCGGAGGAGGTACGGGGGCTGGAAAGTCTTGGTGTTTGGAGATTATGCTTTCCTATGCTCGTATTTGGAACTTCAAAGTCCAGTTCCCACTTGATGCAAATCCACGACCGCTACAATGGGAGATACACAGAGCGGACGATATAGCGATTCAGTTTGCACGAGTTGGTGAGGTTATGAGGTTTAGAGGACTTGAAACTCTTGGGATACAAGACCTCGGTCAAGAGCCTAAAGAAGCAATGTACATGGGAAATAGGCTTAATGTATTGCAGCAGGTTTTAGAGTGTCGAGGTGATAACAAGAGCTTGGTAACTCTGATAACATCGAACTATGCAATGGGCGGAAAGGCATTACAAGAAGCGTATGGCGACCGAGTTCGATCTCGCTTGTTTGAGTCTTGTAACTACCTGGTGATTAAAGGAAAAGACAGAAGAGAATTGAAATAAGCAACAAAATAAACTACTAAAACAAGATGTTTGAATTTGATTTTTATCCTACCCCCGAGGAGGTTATAGAGCAGATGATATTCCCCGAAGACGTTAAGGGGAAGCGATTCTTAGAGCCATCGGCAGGCTCCGGCAATATCGTAGACTACCTGAAGAAGTACGGAGCTAAGAGCGTGAAAGCGTGTGAGAAGCAAGGCGACTTGCGAGTGATTGTTGCGAGCAAGTGTAGTGTGATTGCAGACGACTTTTTTACACTCGGAAGTGATGACGTTAGCCATATTAACTGCATCATTATGAACCCTCCATTTAGCGATTGGAAGCACCATATTCTACACGCTTGGGAGATCGCCCCCGAGGGGTGCGAAATAATCTCACTTTGCAACTATGAGAGCCTAGAGAATGAGCGTTACAATTCCGAGCTGAATTACACAATTAGGGACTACGGAACAACGCAGAATCTAGGTGCGTGCTTCAGCAAGGCAGAACGTAAGACAAACGTAGAAATTGGACTTATCAAGCTATACAAGCCGATTACATCTTCATCATTCGATTATAACGGATTCTTCCTCGATGCAGAGCCCGATATACAGATGGGAGAGGCTGGACAGATTATGCCATTTAACGAAATACGGCAGTTTGTCGAACACTATGTTCGTCTTGTGAAGACCTTCGATGAGTTTGACGAAGTCGCAAAGAGGATGGGAGCTCTAACGAAGGCTCTAGATATTTCGATTTCCGAGAATATAGCCAAAATCGAAATAGAAGTTGGCGGGAAAAACGTGTACAAAACAAAAGCCGACTTCGTAAGAGCGATACAAAAAAAATGCTGGCGAAGTGTCTTTCGAAAGATGAACATTGAAAAGTTCATTACGGCAGGAGTGATGAACGATATTAACAAGTTCGTAGAGGATCAGTATAACGTTCCGTTCACGACTCGTAATATCTACCGAATGGTACAAATAATCGTCTCGGGTAGAGGTAATATCATGAATCGAGCTATCGAGGAGGCGATAGACAACATCACGAAGTATACCGCAGAAAATCGGTACGGAGTAGAGGGCTGGAAGACTAATTCGGGCTACATGCTAAACAAAAAATTCATCTTAAACTACGGGGTTCGTGTTGGGTTCCGAGATAGGCTCGAGGTTCAGTACGGTTCTAGAGCCACGTCTCAGATGGACGACCTTGTAAAGGCTATTTGCTTCGTGACCGGCAAGAACTATGATGACTATCAAGATTTGTACAAGTTTTTCTATTCGGTAGAGAGGTATGCCGGTATATGGTACGACTTCGGAATTTTCGAGATTAAGGGCTTCAAGAAGGGCACAATACACGTAAAATTCAAGGACCTCAAGGATTGGGAGCTTGTAAATCGTGCGTATGCAGAGATCAAGGGAGAGGTACTGCCCGAATCAATCTAAAAAACAAAAGAAAACAGATAGAGCAATGGACGTAGAAACATTAGACGAATTGAGATTCAAGGCGCATAAGAACGCTTGTGAGAAGGGATTCCACGACATGGTACGCAGTAGTAGGCACTGGCTTGTACTCGCCTTGTCAGAGATGTTCGAGGCGATAGAGGCAGATAGAATAGGCAAACACTCGATTACTCACGGAGAGTTCTGCGAACTAATAAGCCGAGGAGAAGAGTTCAAGTTCGCATTCGAGAGATACGTAAAGGACAGCACAGAGGACGAACTCGCAGATGTTGTGATTCGCCTCTTGGACCTATCGGGGCTAAAGAGGATTGTATTCAAGAAGGAGCTGAAGAAGTACAAGTACAGCAACAAGATGCCGATTACAGACTTTGCATTCAATTTCGCAACGGAGCTCGTGTCTGCAAGTGTCACCGAGAAGGACATCTCAAGACTTCTGTCGATGATTATTAGCTACGCAGAGGCACGGAAGATTAACATCCAATGGCATATCATGGCCAAGATGGAGTACAACAAAACGAGAGAAAGACTTAACGGGAAGAACTACTAAACAACAAAGAAATGGACAAGACTAATAAACTAGACGATGTAAGACTGACTTATGAGCAGAAGCTCGAGGTCGCAAGGTGGATTGTCGGAGTTAATAATGGAACATTATTGACTGGGTCGATAATGCTGAAAGAAAGAGGAATAGACCTAGGTAGAGAGCCGAACGATATTGATATTTTGGTTGTGAGTGAAGATGGGATTGGTGATTTGATTCTTCCGCCACTCGCAACTGAGATTGAGACAAGTAGCGATGATGGGTATATCGTTAAGGCTAGGTACAAATACCTGGGCACAAAGATTGATTTTATCGCACAAGATGGTGAAAGAAACATTGGCTTGGATTACTTGGCTTCTGTTGAAAATCTTCTTGATAAAAAACGTGAATATGTAGAGAAAGACACGAATCCAGATAGTGTACAGAAGCACAAAAGAGATATAGGAATTATAGAAAAGTGGATCAAGGAGAATAGAAAGTAAGATGGATAAGAGGTTATTCGCCGTTGGTGTCTTCTCGTTCATGTTGGTGATTGTGATCGTGGTGTACATTCTCAGAGTTGTAACGTACGACTTCCGCAGCAGACCACTCACAAGGCGAGAGAAGAAGATATGCGTAGTAGAGTTTGTTTGTCTCGTGCTTTGCCTCGTGACAGCACTCGCAGGGCTTAAAATGCTAGTGGAATTAGTGTAATGGAGACTATTGATTGGATTGTTATTGCTGCGTGTGCAGTTGCCGCTTTGCGCTATGCACCCGAGCTGATAGCATACGGGTGGTACACGGGCAAGCTGAGAGCGCACAAGGGCAAGGTTATAACTACCTATACTATTAATTGCAATATGGACGAGTTTGAAAAACTCAAAGAACAGAATAAGCTATGATGGAGATAAAGCTTAGAGGCTGGAATGGCAAAAACAAGAAGTGGATATACGGCTATTACTTCGTCAATCGTGGAGAACACTTTATATCTCCCGATGAGGTAGTAAATCCGCTTACAAGCTATGAAGATTTTGTCGTGGATAAAGATTCTATCGGTCAATACACGGGGCTGAAAGACAAGAACGGAGTAGAGATATACGAGGGGGATATACTACAAGAGCTCCCTAGAGACGAGTACGCAGAGGCAACCGGCATCCCTCTTTCCGAGCTAGAGGATTTGCCAGCTGATGGCGGACGTATGGTGTCTGTGGTCTATAATGCTCCAAGTTTCGAGTTCGCTCCCAACGAGTATGGGTACATATTCCTCAATGACCCCTATTTATTCCGTGTTATCGGCAACGTCCACGAGAACAAAGAATTGCTAACTAATAAACGAATGAAGATATGGAAAGAATAGTACAATTGAGAGAAGGCGAGTACAAGACGTTGTGCGAGCTCGCAAAGATGAGCGAATCAGAAATAGAAAAAAAAGCGCAAAAGATGTATGAAGAAAAAGGTACGTATGGAATAGATCTAAGTATAAAATGCGGAAGAACTGAATATAGTGATACAATAAAATTTTATGTTGATAGCTATGTGAAAGATTGGCACTCGTTCCCTCTCTCAAAAGACGAGAAGGAAAAGGTTTCTAGGTATGTTGATAACAGAGTTTTTGAGATGATGGTAGATAAGTTCGGAACCCAAATTAATAACTTGAATTATTACGAAAACAGAAAGAGGATTCTCGAAAGGAGGCATTCTATTTTTGTTGGAGTAACAATACTCGGATGGTTGTGTGCGGTTGGATTGGCTGTTATAGCCGTTGTTTTATGAGCTATGCAGAAGATAATGCTAAATGACAAATATTGTCTCACCGATGCTGCGCTACGAAAGCAAAAGACAATGACTAGGCGAATCGAAAATGGTCTAGAGCTATTGTCTGAGACCAACCACGAGTTCGATGGCAACAAGGCGATTCTACACTTTGAAGCGTCTGATGAGCCGATAATCATAAGACCAAGGTACAAGGTAGGCGAAATAGTTGCCGTGGCACAGAGCTATAAGGATGCAGGTATAATTCCAACTCACAAGATATACAACGAGCGCACCGACATGTCGGATAACGCTTGCGATACGCCGGGATGGACTAACAAGATGTTCGTGAAACCCGACCTAATGCCTCACCAAATACAGATAACCAATATTAGACTAGAACGCTTGCAAGATATAAGCGATGAAGATTGTATCAAGGAGGGTATTATCAAGTTCGGAGATAGGTTTGATGGGAATTTTGGTTTTTACGAGAACAAAAGGGGAAAATTCCCTCACTTGTTTGGATCTGAAAGTTCTGCATTCGCATGGCTTATAGACCGAGTAAGCGGTAAAGGCACGTGGAATAGAAACCCATACGTGTTTGTTTACGAGTTTAAGTTGGTGAGATGAATACAAGAGTAATGTTTTCGAGTAATACTGATCTTTGGGCTACTCCTCAGTCTTTTTTTGAGGAGTTAAACAAAGAGTTTCAGTTTACACTTGATCCATGTGCAACCGCCGAAAATGCTAAATGTCGCACTTTTTATACGAAAGATGATGATGGGCTAAAGAAGGATTGGGGGGGGGCAAATTGTGTTTTGTAACCCACCGTATGGAATGGAAATAAAAAAATGGGTAAGAAAGTGCTATGAAGAAAGCAAGAAGCCAAATACGGTGGTTGTAATGCTTATTCCTGCACGTACGGATACGGCTTACTTCCACGATTATATATATAAAAAATCAGAAGTGAGATTTATTAGGGGGCGGCTAAAATTTGGTGATGCCAAAAATTCTGCTCCGTTCCCATCAATGGTAGTAATTTTTAGGAACAATGGGAACTAGAGAAACAAGAAACGAATAATTATTTGATTATAGAAATGAGCTATGATTTTGATATGTGCGATGGGGTAAACTGCCCAGTTCGCAATTGTTGTCGAAGACATACAATGCTTGAAAATGCTCCAAGACCAGTATGGGTTATGCAAGGAGAGTACAGAGATGGAATGTGCGAATATAGAATATGAAAGATAAAACAAAAGCTATGAAAGTAAAAATCTTTGGCAAACGAAAGAACGATAGACTAATCGAACTACAAAAGCGAATTGAAAAACTAATCCCAGAAGATGGTGATAAACTTTTGATTCCAGCGGGGATAATGAAAGAATATTCAGAACGTGTTTATATGCATTGTGGTGTAGGGTATCTAAAGGATGATGATACATATCATAAAGAATCGCGTAGTGTTATTATGAAGTATTGTGCAACGTGTCTTTTTGGCATGTCTATTATCGCAAGTGGATTGGGTGTTACTCTTGATGATATTATTAAGGATTTGGAGAATCAAGTTAAAATCGCAGAGGAGGAATAAAATGGAACTAAATGATTTTCAAAAAAGGATTGAGGGGCTTTTTAACAAGACCGATAACGAAACTCAAAAGATGATTCTACGAGCACTTGTGCTAGAATTTGAATCGGGTGTTATAAAGGAGTTGTGTATGAGCCTTATTAGTGACGCAGGAAACGAGGAAGTGCGAAATAGGGTAATAAGGAGCTGCGCTTCTTGTCTCGGAGGTGTGTCAATGCTCGCAAGCAACATTGGAATGTCGCTTGAAGAAATAGCAAATGTTGAAATAGATGCTTTCATAAACCGTGAAGATTGATGTAAGGAAGCGAGCAGCAGAATCTGAGTTAAGGAATGCGCACCGAATGGCGGTTACTCTTATCGTGAGAATCCTCTTTCTTGTGGATGGGGCGGATGAGAAGTTGTTCCGAATCCATGAGACGGCAGAGGAAGAGTTTGCACAGATTCTCGCTCTCGCCGAGAAGGAGGGGGGGAAGAAGCTACGAACGAAGAAGAGATACATAGAGCGACAGATGCACTCTATTCTCGCCATCAAGGATAAGTCCGCAAAACTGAACTCGGGGCTTAATACGCTAGGGATTGAGAATTGGGACTTAATCGTATCCCTCACACGAGTAGCCATCAAGAAGGGGGAGCGTGCGATGAAGGCACTCACAGACGCAGCCATTAAGGAGGCAAAGAAGTTCGGGGCTATTGAGTGTAATACACTAGCTACACTGATAGTCGCAACCTTTCTATACAAGGCGGTGGATGTATTTATTGAACATACGCAGGCTGATGTGGCAGCTCTCGGCATACGCTCTAAGACAATAGACGATATAGCACAATGGGGCGTACACGAAGCAGCTAGCAAGATAGAACGTGTCGTTAATAGCTTACTAGAGCCTTACAGAAGCTCGGGGGCTATCATTGACTACGAGAAGCTAAATATGCTATTCCTACGTTGGACTGACAAGGTAATAGCAGCAGGAGCAATAGATGAAATAATTAAGAAGGCATTGAAGCAATTATGATTAAGGCAACAACAACGGGGTATCTAGGAGGAGATGCACAGATTAAGACAATAGGGGGGCGAGAATATGTATCCCTAAGCCTAGCAACGAACGGAAGAGAAAAGGACGAATCGGGGCAGTGGCAGGATGTTACTCAATGGATTGAAGTCCTATGGGGCAACACAAGCAGCGGTCTCGTACAATACCTCAAGAGGGGGATTGCAATACTAGCGCACGGCACTCTAAGGTCGAGCGTGTATATTGACAAGAACGGCTATCCACGTATCGGTATGACGCTATGGGCGGACTACGTGGAGTTATCACAAGGAAACAAAAAGACGGAAGAATAAGTGATGAAAGCAAGAATTAAAGCAACTGGTGAAATAGTTGAGGTTATAAATTATAGCAAACATAATCATTGTATTGAATATGGCGGTTGCAACTCGTTTGGAGAATATGAGACAAAAAGCCTAGACGAGGTAGAGCTAATAGTAGACAACGCTCCATCCTCAATAGATTGGGAGCAGAGAAGATACGAGATAGCAAAGGATGTGTTGTCCTCTTCTTTTTCAACTCCGATGGAGGGAACAAGCATAATATCGTATGTGCGAAGCTGCGTGCAGATTGCAGACATACTCGTTGCAGAACTGAAGGGAGGTGAACAATGAGAAGAAGAGTAACGATTGAAGTAGATGTGTCGGGGTACGAGGAATTTGATGAAGAACAAGTTGAAAACTTCTTGGCTTTTGAGTTTAATTGCGGATGTTCTATTGACAGCGAAGAATACGATGAGTGTTCTGAGAATATAGATTATAGGGTTCTAAGTTACATGGTGGGAGATTAAGTGAATTATGAGACTGCCTAGAAAAATCAAGAAAGCCTGCAAGAGAATCGCTGATAATAAAGGTTGGCTAGGGACAAGGGCTGGGCTGTATGTTAGAAGACAAATCAGTGGATTTGTAACATGTCCACCGACATACACGACAGAATTAAGTGTAGAATGGAATACTCGTTATGGGGAAGAATTGGATATGTATATATGGCTATTTAGGAAGATATGAGAATCGAAGAATTACGCATAGGCGACTTGGTCGTAGAGATTGGTAAGCCCGACAGAGTGTACAAGGTCATCTCGCTAGCGGTCGTGAATGATACCGATGTACATGTAGTGGACGTGGAGACAGAGGCAGAATCTCAGATGTTCTCAGCTGACGAGTTGGAGCTATCAGAGTATAGATACAAGCTAGCCCCATGGGTTTATTACGATGAAGAGGATGTGTACACGGCAACAACCTCGGATATTCTAGATACGAACTACTGCATACGTGTCTCTGACTACTATAATAAGTGTTCGCTATATGTATCAGGTTGTGATAGGTTCGACCTTATCGGGGAGTACCCGTCTGTCGAGTCCGCCAAAGAAGCTGCCGAAAAGCACTTTAACGAACTAATGGAGAAACTAATCGAAGAAGTAACAGAATAAAATATGAATTACGAAGTCAAATTTACTTGGCACACAGAAGCCAAGGAGCACAAAGAGGAGTTTTTGATCGCTTGTGACACGTTCACCGAGGCGGAGAGCATGGCATACGCTTATGTCGAGAAGCAGGGAGGCTTGCTTGATAGTGTTAAGGCTATCAAGGTTAGCAATGTGACAGAGGTAGTCGAGGATCCTCTAATCAGACGAGAGCTAGAGGAAGACGATAGCACAGAAGAGGTGGCTAAGATGTGGTACAAGGTCACTATAGAGCAGGACTACACAGATCCGGAGACAGGGAGGGTGAAGCCCATCAAGTACCGAATCCTACTACAAGCGGAGGATCCGATAATGGCGACAAATGTAGCTACCGAGCACATGGAGCAAGTTATGGACGACTACGTAATTCGTAAGATTGAGGAGACAAAGATCTCCGGGGTATTCTTGTAGTATCTGTGACATCATGGCACGACAGATAAAAAGCCGTACACCAACGGCACGACAGAGGGGAGATGCGTTTACGTGCATTTGCACTCAGACCCTAGGGATTGAGTGCGTAAGAGAGCACCGATTTCACCCTACGAGGCGATGGCGTTTTGATTACGCATTCCCAGCGTGTCGGGTCGCTGTAGAGATCGATGGTGGTGTGTGGACATATGGACGTCACAACCGAGCCTCGGGGTATCTCGCCGACATGGAGAAATTCAATGAAGCAGCAGCCCTCGGGTGGATCATTCTCAAGTTCACCCCTCAGGAGCAATTCCGAGCGAAGACCCTCGAGCTAATCAAGAAGGCTCTAGAGGAGGCAAAATCCCGAGGAAACGCTACTCTATCGGCAGTCTAGCAAGGTGGATCGAGAGATGATAGTAGGGGGTCGTCACAAGCATAGCGACTCCCTATTTTTCATCCCATCCGTAGAATGTTATATAAACTTAAATCTCAGAAAAAGGGCGATATTAAGTAAGCAAACGCTTGCACACGTCAAAACTTATTACTACCTTTGTAGTGTAAGAAAAGAACAAGTACAAACTACTAAACAACAAGACAAAATGAAGACTCTAACAAAAGAACAAGTAATCGAGCTAGTAAGCAAGGCAGAAGGAATCCTAATCGCAACAAACGCTGGTGAACAAGTGACTAGCCAATGTGAAGAACTAGCTGAGAGCCTAAAGGGTATGTGCTATCATGGGCTTATCGCTGAGGACAAGGCTCCAGCAGACATCACAGAATCTCCGAACTACGAGAAGGAATGGGGAGTATATAAGTTTAGTGCTCCCGACTGCAATACAATCGACAGCGACCTCTACATCAATATCGGCGAGTAAG